>Ga0123342_1004055_pt1 | contig 22826 bp, 17 predicted proteins | sample Turbeawhitnodule_FD_89960 | JGI IMG/M metagenome (GOLD analysis project Ga0123342, IMG submission 89960) | Root nodule microbial communities of legume samples collected from Mexico - Turtle bean Mexico white nodule | ecosystem: Host-associated > Plants > Roots > Nodule | place: Mexico: Nepantla... | reverse complement strand
AGGACTTACACGATGGAATATCCCTAAGTTGGGTTACGGCGCTGTAAGGCCCTCCACGTAGAATAGCGATCAAGTCAGAAGAACACATGGCAGTAAGCATTGAAACATCAAGGTATATAAGTTCTCCTGAATGTTTGCTAAGGTACATTGTTATTCAGTTTACGTTTCAAACACTTTAAAGCACTTTAAACGCTTTAAATGCTTTAAACGTTTTAAACGCGTTGAACGTTTTTAAACGCCTTAAATGCGCTTTAAGACGCTTTAAATGCGCTTTAAGATGTTTTAAATGCACTTTAAGACGCTTTGAATGCTTTAGACGTTTAAAAGAGGCTTTAGACGTTTGACACAGGGGAGAGACTCAGTTTTACACACACACTTTAGTTGCTTGCTCGCGAACCCACTGTACGCACAGGCAATTAGAGAGAAATCAATTACTCAGTTATTCAACCACCTTCAGAGCATCCATTCGCGGTGCTCCGATACGGAGGTGTGTTCTTTGATGTTTCTCGCTAGCTGACTTGATCGTCGGAGTGCAAACGGCCGCGAGGGCGCCCCTTTGTTCTCTCTGTTTCAGGTACTCACAGTGGCTCAGGGAGGAGATTTGGAACAAAGACGAGGGAGTCCTTGATACGCGAGTCTTAGCTACGCTCGAAGCACAATGTGGTCAACCGGTAGGAACAACAAATCTCAATAAAATTAAAACAACATGAATGAAAAAACACAACTTTCTTATCATAGGTCAACACTTAATAAATTTTTTTCTTGAAAATAATCATAATTTTTGTCTTGTTCATATTTTTGGAGATTTTGTACTAAATTTACCTATAGGTAAATGGTTTGTTTGAGTATTTTACAAAAGCAATACATCAACCATTTATAAAATTCAATAAATATGCAGTAAAAACTTCAATGTTATTTAGTAAAAATTTAATGAATGAATTGAATATAAATATAAAATTTTAATAAATTTAATATTAAACAATTATACATAGCGTCATTGAATTGAATATGATTACCAAATCTTAATAAATTAGACATTTGCATGTAATTTTTTTGATGTTTTATGTCCATGTATTAAATATGAAAACATATTTTAATACTTGGAGAATAAATTAGACAGTTAAAATTTATGTATCATTTGTATGTTTGTACGTAGGTGCAAGGTTATCAAACTTATATATTCACTCTTAAACCCGTTCAAGGTTAAGAGTCCAGTGGTGACTCATGAGTTACTTCGTTAGTAAACTTGTTTTTTGGAAAATTAAAAAATGACTCAGGTAGATTCGTTGAACTTGGTGCAAAATAGATTCGTTGAACTTGGAACAAAATCTCGAGTTGGAGATCAAATCAACGAGTTCGTCTTTCCGCGTGTTTCACTTCATCATTGCTCGTCGCACATCGCATCTCAAATCTCCTCAGATCGCATCATCGCGCCTGGCATTGCTGTAGCTCATCTGATATGAACGATCGTGTGTAGAAGCGTTTAGGTCCTCTCGTAAGAGATTTCAAAGAACGATTAGGCTTGACAAAGGGAACCTTTAGGTGACTTCCGATTATACGAAGAACAGGAACAATGATAGAGAACTGAGAAAAGGAAACAAATGATAAAATCCTAATAAAATCCTAACTAATTAAATAAATGATAAAATCCTAATATTTACTAATAAATCTTAACAACCCAACAATAATATTAATCAAATCCCAAAACTTTAGGATATAACATCATCGCACGTGCCTCATCTTCGCTACCCGTTTAGTTGGGTTGTGTTGTTGCGGTGTGCGACTATGAGTTTTAGGGATTCAGAAATTTTAATTTTAGGATTTATTGATTGGGGCTTATCATAAAAGTGATTTTTAAGTTATTGGGTCAGATTTTGTTTGAAAAGTGATGTTTAAGTCATTGGGTCACATTTTCTTTTGAAATCAGATTAGGATAAAATTATTTTTTATTATTTTGATTTTGGTATTTTAGTTCAATAAAATTGTGGAATTACTGCTCAAATGTGGAATTGGTTAAATGGCTAAAGTGAAATGTAATTATGCTTTAAAAATGCATTTAATATTATGAAATTAGTATATGAATATATTTTATATTGAATTTTTATATGAAATTGGTATACGAATATATTTTTTATTGAATTTTTATATAGACTCTTATGAGTCTGCGAGTTAATTTTATAAATCGAGTTTATTGATCTTCCACTAGTCTATTTAGACTCTTGATTCTAATAACCTTGCGTAGGTGTATAAATTTGAACATAAAATCCAAAAATACAGTTAGCATTGATTACTTATAAATTCAGTAATATTTAATACTCTTTTAGAAAACTTTGAAGATTAAAAATGTAAATGCATTGAAGGATATTTGTCACAAATTTAAATCAAGTGTATTATATAAATGTGAATGTTTGCATATAAGCGAATAACATGACAATGTAAGCCAGTGAAAAAATGACACAAATATGTATAGGCATAATTAGGAAGACAACTGAGTGGGTAGGTGTAGATTTGACTATACTCGTTATTATTCTTTCAATAAAAATTCACATTCATCTTCATCCTTATATTTATTAGGTATGAAATTTGTTTTTCATTCTCATCTCGTTAGGGAGTGGGTACACTACAAGAAAATCATTAAATAAAAACTATTTTTAAATACCAAAATAATTAGTTATTATATTGACTAAATTATATATTATTTTATAAAATGGTTTCTATTATTAATTAAAATTTATGAAGTAATTTCTAAATTAGTATCTAACATTAGCTACTAACTACTTTATATTCTAAATTAGTCTCTATTAGTCTTCTAAAGAATAATTTAGAATCTAAAATATTAATAGTTAAAACCTTGGTAGCTAATTTAGATACCAATTTAGAAACTACTTTATAATTTTTTATTAATAATAGAAATCACTTTAGATACTAATAATTTTTTAGTCTCTAAAATAGTATCAATTTATAGTGACTAATTATTTTTTGTCTCTAAATTTAGTTATTGTTTTATGATTTTTTTGTAGTGGTATACCTGTGATAGCTCTTATTCTCCAAATATTAATTAAATATTTTAATGTCAAGCGAATACACATTTTTTTTTCTTTAATATTAGATAAAGTAAGAAATTTGCATAATCTTAAAATAGAGTGTAAAAAAAAAATGTCAAGTAATTATAGAAAATAGTTAATAATTACACATAATTGAATTTCACTAAACAACTACAACATCTATTTTCTTACAAAAAAAATTGTTAGAGAGATCTAAGTAAAAGTGGTGGATATCAAACGATTCAAACCATTGAGAGTGAGAATGAAAAATTGTGTACAAAAAGGTGTTTTTTCAAATAAAACAAAATTAAGAACTAAAGAGAAAAAAAAAGTTTTTCTATATTATTTTTTTAATAAAAGATTAATCTATTGTATGCATCACTATAAAAAGATTTTTTTTAAGAAGCTCTAACTTATATGATTGAACACTATAAATTGAGAATAATACATGCTCATCTGATAAAAAATAAGTAATATATCACCATTTGGGGCAACAATAATCATAAAAACATGTTTCAAAAACCAGGTAGAGTTAACAACAAGAATGATCTCAATACATCATCACCAAATTTAATATCTATAACTGATCAAAATATTCTTTAAAATTACTTAAATTTTCTATAATAGGAGTCCAGATTGACAAGTCATAACTCCCTTTAAAAATTAATCAAATAATTCAAAGTAAACTTTATAAAGTCAATGTCTCCGACCATACTAGTACTCCACATAACTTTAATTTAACTCCTTTGTAATTAAATAATATACACATTTATACTTATTCTCCATGTAAGAAGAAACTAAAAAATCTAACACCTCTAACTAGAAAGAATTAACATAATTATTATTACCATAACTAACATTTCAAGATTTATAAATTATAAAGAATTGTTGTAAAATTCCCTTTGTACTTTGTGACTTAATCTTATTTATTTATTTAGTTGTGAAATTTCTTTGGTGCCTCTTGAACTAATTTTGTTTATTTATTTTAATTCTTAAAATCAATATAAATGTTCTTTTGTTCTTCATGGTAATTTTGTAGGACCTAGTTGTATTTTTTAAATTGTGACGTGACAAGCATCACTGTGAAACTAAGATATCATATGGATCCATCAATTATATGTAACACAATAAAATAAGATAAAAAAAATATATACAAGATTATGTGAAATGATGTGGAACAAAAAATGAAAACTTTATTTCTTAAAAAAGTAATAACTAATAAAATTAATAATGATATCTCACCAAACATAAATATGGCTATACTAATAAGACGCTGACTGACTAATTTCATAACACAATAATTAAATCATAAATGTGGGCACCCTTCATAATATGTATTTGAATCTTCATTTGTCACATTGTCAAAGACTAACCCTCCTTAGTTATTAAAAATAATATATTCATTTTTCTGATCTGCTCTTAATTCAAGGTATATAATTTGACTTTTGTTGTATATAAATCTAAAACAACAAAAGGAAAATGAACAAAGTTCTTTTAAAAGAAATGAGTGTGCTAAGACATCACTATATTGTTTGCCTTCCAACTATGTTGCCATCACAATCAATATCAAGGATAACTTACTAACCACTGTTATATTTTTATTAATATAAACAAAATATTTAAGGCAGGTTTTTACATGCGAAAAGTATTGGTTGAAAAAAGTGGTACCATTAACCATAGTAAAAAGCAGAGAACAAAACTGTAATGACTCTAACCTCAGTCAAAGCTTGTCAGATATTAATATTTGAGCTCAAATGTGAGAGCAAAATAACACTATGCTAAAATTAGTAACCTAACCACTATGGTGGTAACTGGTCAGAGTTGGTCGTTACATATGTTACAAGATGTTTCTGAAGATATGCAACGATAATGCTTACAAACAGGAGTATTATAACTCCATTATATTTTCCTAATAGTTATGCGTATAAAAGACCATGTAATCAACTTTTGTATGCCCTAAAAGCTTATCATTTTATGAGGTGCTTAAGCCCATCACCTTCCCAACCAAGCTTGAGCATTTGATCGACCACTTTCAAGCTCAACTGCAAGAAGCAATAAGCAACGAGAATTACCAACCATTTGCGTGCATTCAGTCCAACAGGCACATAAAAATATCAAAAACTATCACACTGCACATGTGTAAATTGTAAAACTCCAAATAATGTGCAAATGTGATTATTTTATTATGAAACTAGATTGCAGGTGAAACATCAAACGTTTATGCTTTTATGCAATTTACAAGGATCAGAGAAAAAAAATCATTGCCTAGACTCACGGAATATTTAAAAGCAGTATTCACTTTTAAAGCGTAAGCAATGATTGATATTTGACAATGATCCTTATCAAGAGTGATTTAACTTACAGTTGGATCAGTAAAAATAATCAATTGTTTATCCAAAGTTGAAACCAAAAGATTTGTGTTATCCTTATTTAGAGCAAGAGCTGTGATATCCTGTCCTTCTTTCAGCTTCAACACATGAAACACCTACACAAGATAGTATGGTAGAGTGCTTAGCATTAAAAAACAGTCACAAGGATATGCATAGTAGGAAGGAAGGCAACAGGACTCATAATGTTTGAGAGAACCAGAATGCGGTTCTTACTGAGTATTTTCTTATAGTATGTGAATATTGAGGAAGTTTGAAGGCACATAAAGAACAGTTTGATGAGAAATAAAAGATCTGATATTTTTTTGACAGCTCAATTTAATCATCTTAATATTGTACCTCCAAAGTGTGCAAATTCAGGAAGCAAATTGAAGGTGATGGAGCATTTATTGTGTTGCTATCTTGAGTTTCTTCTGAGTCTGAATAAAAATCTTCAGTACCCGACTTACTCGATTGCGAATTCCAACTGTTGTAGGCTCCACCATTTTCTTGAGAATTAATTCCAATCAAAGCACTCCTTCCATCAAGAGAAATTTCCATGCAACTAATGCTGCTAGAGAAAGATAATTCTGTTTTTGCAATCAGAATACCATTAAGAGTAAAGGTACTGAGAATATGCTTCGATTCATTCCACACAACGACAACCCCTTCAGAGGAAAGAGAGACAGTGTGAGCCACCACACCATCCAGCCTTCTGATTAAACGTCCCTTTCTTATAGAGTGTAGGAGAACATCCGATGAGTGGGAGCATGAAACAACCATTCGAAGATCTGAGTTAACACAACAACTGAGTATTTCACTGTCATGCCCCCTAAGTACCTGTATAGGGCCCTCAATACGGCGTCTACGATTCTTTTCTATCAACAGATGTGATGAAGAACTACTGCTGGTTGAAGGCAGCGTGCCAGTGCCAGTCCCAGTAGAAGATTCTGATGTGACACTTGAATGCGATGCAAGTGCCCTTTTTATTCTCCAGAGTAGTACTGTTGTATCTCGGGATCCAGTCACCAGGTAGTCACTATTCGGTGAAAGACCAACGCAAGTTACAGGAGCACAGTGCGCATAGGCTGTTTCCAAGGTTTTAGCTCCATCTGAGGATATTAACCTAATGCTATTATCAGCATGCCCACCTAATCAGAAGTCCAATTGTCAAGTTAAAGTGAAAGACCCAGGCAGTTTAAAAAGTAGCTACTACAAATGTAGTTCAAGTTTCTTAGATGAAGTTTAAGATCTGGGAGGGGGAAGAAAAAGTATTTTAAAAAACAAAAAGACAACATTCAAGAAATAAGATTTCTCTTGTTCAGCCCAGAGTTTATAATGGTTTTGGATATTATAACCATATGTTGAAGACCAGTCCCACCCACAAAGATCAATCGAACTTACTAGAAAAGCCTGCTTAATTGAAGTATATATTTAAAGACCTGGATAAATTAAATATACAGGTCGCTGCTATGATTTCTCTACATTGTTTCGCTGCTGCCTCAACTAGTGAGTATTTTCCAGCAAATGCCTGAAAGAGGTTGGAACTATTTAATTTTTACATCTATATAGTTTTATTCTCCTTATTCTTATGCCTAAATCTTTTCCAAATAACAAATTTTCCCTTGTACTGAACAAAATGGGTGTTAACTAATAGCTGCAATGTCACGTACAAATTTGTCTTTTCTAAGAAATACTAGAACATAGGTATACCAAATGCTATATAAGTACTGTTAACGTCCCGAAACCCCCCCTTGTAAACCCCCTTGAGAAAAATCCTTAAATTGATGAGTTATATTATCTATGCTTCCAGGAAAATTATAAATCCACGCTAATGGCAATGGTTATTATTTTAAGCTCACTTCTCATATAAGAGATTAATTACCAGCAATAATTTTTTCACATTCTACTAGTGGCAGCATATTTTAATAATCCTAGCTCGTCTAGATTTACCAGTAATAATTTCTTTGTCACATGTTATAGAGACAATAGCTTGGCTTCTAATTCCAGATACAGCAAAAGCCAATGCTTGGGGATATTGCCACTCTTCTCCAGTCCCAGCAGGACCTTTTAACATGCGTATAATCCCACCAGCAGAACCTGTTGTAGCCTTTCCATGGTGAAAGAGGAATGGTGTACCCTGCCCATCAGGTGTATTGGGTTGCCACTTGTGCTGTGCAACATGAGCTGCTGGTGCATTCAAATCAACAACCACAACCATATCTGAAGACGCGTGGATAGCAGCTGCTGGTAAATTGCAGTGTTCAGGGGATGGAATGACATATGACTTAACTGCTTTTGGGTTGCGGAATATTGTCTGATATACAAAGAAATATATGCATTATCATTATAATCACATGCATTGATCATTGGCAGTTGAGCGAGCATGAAACAATAGGAGAGCACTTCGAAGCATTTCATCACAGGTTTTGAACAATTCTTAAAACAGAGGAGACACCTTGTATATACATAAAATCTACTAAGGAGCCACATAACATACAAATGAAAAAAATAGTCGGAAGTACACGAAACAGATAAATGGGGCTTTCTTTCTAACTAGGTAGGTAGTGTCTAATCCAGGTTCAATTTATTTTTTTTCTCTTTCTGCTTCTAGGGAGGGGAGAAGAAGGGTTCATACTGATCTTCACAGATAGGATGGAGAGTTACTGATCTCAGGTTCAAGGTTTTTTTAGTTAGTTTTTTATAAATGGTGGCTGGAGTATATTAGAATACTTTTGTCCGTTACTCAGATAATTTTTTTTTTCTAAATCTGTTTAATCAAACTTAAGTTATGCACTTAGTACATGGTTTCTAGTAGCTACCTTAAATAATTTTATCATAGTAATTTATGTAGTAACTAATTTCCTTAAGATATATGCATTGTCTTAAAGAAACAAATAATGAAACAAATGGAATATTTAACAAAGAAAAATAAGTGACCTTTTTTATCGGGAAATACTTAATGGAATCAAAGTCAATGGTAAGTCAAATATAAGAAATGGGGCAGAGTATGGATTTGGTCGTGTTAGGGATTTTTTCCTGAAAGAGTTTAGAAATAGCGAGTTATAAAAAAAATAGTAAAAAGAAATATACATTTTTCTCTTCATATTGCAAACCAAAATAAAGAAAAACAGCCATTATCCATGCATGGCTAATGGCTAATAATGAATTATCAATTAGCTTGATGACTTCTGTATGTAAATCTAGACATTGAAGAAAGCCAAAATAAAACACGGGTAACAAGACAGGGAGGCTTACTAGATGCTTACTGAGAAAGAAGTAATCAATAAAGGTGTCACTGTCAAACCAATGCAATCAAAGTTACCTGCAAATGAAGAACTTCTGATAATGGCTTCTTCTTCAAGTGTGGAATAGTCAAAAGTTGGGACGGTGTTTGTCCAAAATAAGCAATCTGATCTTGTGTGGCATGCTGTTGCACCTTTACATGTCATTGTAGAAAGTAAAAAGTTACAGAAATCATGGATAAGTTATTTTATGAGGTCTGATGCTTTTATTATGGACTTTTGTAAATGTTTTGTAATAATGTACTCCACACATAAAAAATATTGGAGCATAAAATTTTCCTAATTCATTCACGTATAGATAGTAATGGCCTGTATAGTCCTTCCATTGTTTTTTTTTTTGTATTTTCCTCTTTTTTATCTATGATATTCAGAGGTGTAGCATAGATGTTTTTTGTGATGCAAACACAGTTGGGATGACAACCGACATAATGAGTCCTCAGCACTCGTTTTTTTTTTTTTAAAGTTATGCAATAGAATTATTTCCTTTTGATTAAAAAAAAGATAGGATGGCACAAGGGATTCTTTTTCCATCTCAAATTTTAACCAAAAAGTAGAAAGCGATTTTTTCCCCATCTCATTTTCTATTTTCCTCAGTTTCTCTGCATTTTGTATTTGGTCACAAGGGAAATTTATATTCACAAACTGACAGCTAACCAACAAAAAAAGGATTGCGTTGTTTATCAAGCTTAAGCAGATAATTTCCTGTATTAAGTTATGGAAACAAACACATATACAAGTGACAAACAAAACTATAAATAACTTGTACTTTAATCCTTTAGCCAAAAAGGTACTTCTCATACGACAATTAATAAGGATATTTTCATCTTTTGTTTCAGGGAGTTGGAATTGCATGTTATATAATGAATTGAAAATACGAAGATGCAACGGAGACATACTGGGTCAGATATTTTATCAATATCCACGGTCCCTCCATAAGTAATGTAAAAGAAAACATTATTTGCTGCAATAGCCTCTTTGCCCTGTTGCTTATACCTGTATGGTTAAATCCATTTAATGTAACCATATGTAAGTTGTCAAGGGACTGAAATAAAGTGGAAATTTAAAAAGGAATGCTATAGATATCTACATTGAAATGCTAGAAAAACAAAACTCATGAATAAACAAAAGGAAGCTTTGAACTAGGCTTGAAAGCCAAAAGAATATGGAGAAAAAGGAAAGTACGAAGAAAACCTACCCAAATATGAGATCAATCCACTCATGCAAATGAGAAGATACATATTCACTCTCGAGAGCCATCCTATGCTTGTGCACAAAATCAACTGGATTCTCAGCCCAAGCAGGAAGTTTTACAGTATCTGTATGACAAAAGTACTTCTCAATCAGAGGTAATAAGTTTATTATGCAGATATATGTAATTAGAATGTCTTCTTGAAAAGGAAATGGAGAAAATCTCAATGAGTATACCAAGCTTTCCTCCCAATTGTGTTGTGCCAAAATCAATTGAATTTTCATTCGTGAGGACCTCAGGGAGGTAAAATAGCTCAGGAACCTAAGTTGAGATTAAAAGAGGGAAAAAAAGCCAAATATAAGTTTCAAGAAAACCATGGTAAGCATTTAAAAATATAAGAACTAAAAACATTGAAGTCCTCCAAGGACAACTATAAGTCTTTAATACACAAGTACAGAGAAATTTATTGTAAAAGCATTCAAGAAAACCAATATTTCTGTCATAAGTTAGTAAATATATACCAATTCCTTCACATCACTCATGTCCTCAAGAACTCCATTCCAAGTAGCAGAAATATCAGAAAACATTCGATCTGCATGATCAAATTTTCCACCTTGAAGTTTGATTGCAAGAGTAGTGAATGGTTCAACCCTAACAAGATAATACAAAACCTGTAAAAGATAATAACCATTAACTAATGCAAAAATCAGCTACTAAAATGCAACCATATTAAATGCTGTCGCATACTGGGTGATTGCTTCTGTTGCTACTTTAGAAGAACTGAGGAAAATCATCATGATTTTGATTTATTCTACGACTCAGCAAGGAAATGGAAAATTGAATGCAGAAGCCAAAAATAAACACAGATGCTAACAAAACCCTTGAGAAACAGCCTCTTTGCATGTATGACCTTTCCCCATACTTTTGCATGCAAGAAGCCTTTTAACAGTGGGGTATGTTAATAGTATGCCAACAAACAGGAAATATAAATAAATAAAATAGCATAACATTAAAGTGCACAAGTTTACTTTAATCACATTTTGTGAGATGCCTTTCTGTATCATGACTTTGTTGACAATACTTGAATGTAAACCAACCTAATTTTAATATCTTAAGAATTCATAATTGGATTGGTATCACTTGGAAGCCATTTTGTTTGATCTTAACATGATTGACAATTTAAAGCATCCTGGCTAAAAAATCTACATAAGTTCAGATGATTGTACACTTGATGCTTCCAACATACTCCCCTAATGCAGCCAAAAATTATTCAAGTTTTATTAATTGAGTGTAGTTCAGGATAGGTGAAACTTAGTCGAAGACATTTGAAAATTTGAAATTGGGAATTAATGCAAAAAAATAAACTTGACATCAACTCGAAGTTAATCACTTAAGCTCCATCTGAATCAACCATCTCGAGAACACTAATTTCCTGACTCTCAAATAAGAGAATAAACCAAAGACCAGCATCAACAGTCTACCCGAGGAAAAATCAAAGAGAAGGGTGAAAAACCTACTGTTCCTGCACTTGAGTAGTGTGATCCATAGTGGAATTTAGGTATTACTGGGTCATCAAAGCTGGAGTATCTCTCTTGAAATTTTTTAAGACGATCTGGGTTCAGTGCTCCAATAGGCTGCATCATATAAAAAAAAATCAAATTTAAAATATTAAGTAATTTCCCTTGAACTCATCAAAGCAACATTCATGATAACCTTTGAAAGATCCCGGTAAGAAGAAGGATTAGAAAGATCCAAGCTCTTTGAACTGTAATCAGAAAGAATCCAGGGGAAAACTGGATACTGCCAAAAATACATAATGATAAAATAAATAACATGTAGATAAGAGTTAAAGAGTTTAATTATAGAACGCAATGAGTTAATAACGAAGATCACCTGAGTTATATCATTATAACTACGCCCAGCCAATGTATTGAGTTGCATTAGATACTCAAAATTACTGATCTGCAGAAGGGCACCATAAAATGTTAGTAAGCAAAATTACATTAGAAATGTTTGGCTTGTTAGTTGTTAAAGAGTACATTAAAAATTTTCAACAAAATGAAATAAGACAAATTTCATAAGTTTGTGTTAGAGATACCAGAGCTCTTCTGCTGCTGCTACCCAATACAGTGGCATAGACGGTATTGCTATCTTAGTCCAGTTAGTTTTTGTTAGACAGTTATGTCAGTTACAGTTAGGTTTATTCTCAGTATCCTGTATCTGAGCTATGTACCGTATATATACAATGTATCTAATTCTATTTAAATCAATGAAAAATATGTTTGGCCTTTCAAAAGAAAAATCAATGAAAAAATATCACATTTTCAGAAATTTAGCATTTCTCTCATTCTCTGTTTCCTAACCTTGTATTACCAGCTTGAAAATCCATACCAACATGAGAGTGAGTGTTGTAAATAGGAAATTATTGGGATAAAAGTATCCTAATATCTCTAATAATTATGAAAAACATCCCTACATTCATTTCAGTAAATTTTATTTACTTTTTTTAAGAGAATATGATTGTTAAAAATAGGGGAGTTGAAAATGTAATTATCACGACTGTAATTAGTAAAATATTTCTTTTCTCCTTATTATTCAAGCATAAGTTACACATGCTATATCTAACAAGGAATATATGTTTAGTACAAAACAAATCGTCAACTTTTGTGCTTGAATTCAAACAATTTCTTTTTGAATAAACCAGCTTAATCTGAGAAAAAAGATTGCTTTCCAACGTAACCAAGCAAATCCAAACACACTAACGTCTTCAGAGTTAAGACACTTCTTACCTCCCACCTTGCCCAACGCTCCATAAGTTGGGTTCTTTTCAAAAGTTGTCCAGGCCTCTGAAATATAAATTATTTTTATCCTAAGCTCAGATGCAAGGAAAATTATGAAGATGAAAATTTACAAAAAAGGATAATACCTGAGTAGCTAAATATATATTGTTTAAATACAAAGGTCGTGCTTGAACAATTGCCTGATATGCATTTTTTCGCCCCTCTCTACTCTGCAGAGGAAGTTTTGGTAGGGAAAATCAGTTCAAGGATTGGAAGTATGCAAGAATTAACAATCATCCGTTTATCATTATGATGTTAAAAAGTATATTAAGATTGATTATAGTTACAAATCCAAGAAGATTATGTTGCTGAAATATGAAAGGAAACAAAGTGAGCATATTCAAGAATTAGTACCCCAAAGTCAAAGAAGAAGTTGGAACTGTCCACCATAAATATCTCTAGTGCACTTCTCCTAAGAAGATATCTGTAAAAGAACCAATTAATGACATACAGACAACATTAAGTTCAACATAAATTATTGCCTAATAATCAGGGATCAATGATCCTAATTTTCTAGAATCTGAACAGCTATGATTAACAAATCTGCAATAACTAATGAATAATTAGATTTAACAATAACAATAACATATACAAGTGCTAATTTTTTCATATCCTAAAATATGTAAGATATATACGTATGTATTAAGAATCAAAACGATTACAAGTGCATATAAATTATAATAGAATAATAAACTAATATAGTCAACAAAATGAATTCACCTCCGACTATATATTTGATGAAGAGTAGATATCAACCAGCTGCGGTTCTTTTCTTGGTCCCGTGTCTCATAACCAAATTTCAAACCGTCCATCGTGGTGTTCGTCTCAATATTGTCAACTATAAAATTCATCCTCCTACTAGTCACCTACAAGAGGACAATGGCATTTCACACTGGTGCAGTTGAAATATAAATTGTAAATTCATAGTCCATTTTTCCGACAATAATAATAGCAGCCCAAATTTTAACAAATTCATCTACAATTTTCCATGTATTTGATGGTAGAAAGCAACCAAAAGCTACAAAAACCAGAGTAAAGATGATGATACTAAGGGTAAATGAGAGACAAGTATCATGGGCCAGAGTATATTAATTGTGATTTTATCTCGTGTGTCAAACCCCCATGCATTGCTCAAAACCACTAATTCTACAATATCCTTACACTGTTCTGATACTGCTTCTCTATGGAACCCTTTTGGTGCTGAATGTGTCCACGGCCCATGGACCAAATCTTTAAGACAACTTTCATCCCTTCGGAAGAAGTTGAAAAGGAAAAATGTGGTAATTTGAATCTTATATATCAAAGTTTCTATATCACAACACTTGTACGGATAAGGGTAGGATTAGTTATTTGACTTCAATTTGGTGTATATAACATGATTTTTCAATTGGTTTCCTTGGAAGAACTGTTGAAGGATTGTGGAACCCTATTCCATCTATGCATTCTTTGATATTTTGTTTTTTGTGAATACTTTAAGGAGGATTCCCGATTCTCCCAAATCTTTGTAATGTTTTCTCATTCTAAATAAATTTCAGATGAAAGAAATCTGAAATAATTTTCTGAATTAATCATTTATACAAAAAATATTTACAATTTATACAATTACTTTCTTAGAAAAGAGATAAATTGTAGAAGTAAATCTCAGTTGTAGGAACCAACTTATAAATTAAGGATAATCTAAGCTTTTCAAGCTCTATTTATACCTAAAAGTAAAAGTAAACCTGGAAGTTTGAAATTATGTAGCCCAAAGAGGCTGCAATTAAGGTGGGTCAATAATAATTGCAATTAAGGTGACTTTCAATTAATAAGTTCTCTCCATCCTCCATACATACACACACACACACATATATATATATATAAATAAAGATTTAGTGGAGAGTAAAGATTTCCTAGGACTAGAATCAGCAATGTAACTTCCTAAACACTCCCATGATCATTAAATTCATTTTAGCATGTAATACATGAACCACTTCTAAAGCATCGGACTAACTACTGTTAATTGCGAAATATGCTGAGCACACACGAAGCTAGTTTAAAACTAATAAGAACCCACTTTGTAAGTTCTTGATTTTTTTTTTCCGCATCAATTAAATGGAACTTTATCTAAACTACAGGTGTTCACCAAAACCAAAATGTATGTTATTTTTCCCAATTACATATATATATATATATATATATATATATATATATATATATATATATATAGTTTCTACTATGCTCTTCTTCTCTACTAATAATAGCGCTCTTCATTCCATAAGTAATCTCAAAATGGCTACAAAACGTAATAGGCACAGTTCTCACAAAAGATTATCTTTACGTATCTGCTATATCATCAGAATCGTTTTAAAATTAGATCATGAAACTTACTTGGAAGGTTCCCTGTACAACGCGAAGTGGCTGGACCATTGTTGACGGTAACTCAATAACAATTCTTTCATCAAGCTCACTTGGAACATAACCAGGTGCAAAGGCTGAAGAATTCTGAACAACATCCTCATCACTTTCAGGTTGAATTGCACTGGAGTCTGAAGACTTTTGTACATTTTTCTCAGCTCCTTTCGACAATTTTGGCTGATTCTCTACTTCATCAACTGTAACATCCAAATTTTCAGTTTCCATCTGTTCTTCGTCTTCATTTATACCTTCTATTGTAATTGCTTCCGCAGATAAAACTCGAGTGCTCGGATCACTATTCTCTCTTGAATAATCCTCATAATTGGCGGCAGAACCTAAATGATCAGACCCTCGATAGTTTCTTCTCATACATCTTCTCATCCTAGAAGAACTTTCCATAAAATCTAGCTTCCAGAAAACCTAGTGAAAAAGACAAAATAATCACCGTGGTGACTAAACCATTATTAAAAACAAACAGAAAAATAGGAGCATCAGCTCAAAAGAGCTATCGAGCTCCTTTTTAAAGCCCAAAGCCCCTACACTAGTTCTTTCTGAATTCTTGGTTTTTAATTTTTAGGCATGTACACCTAAGAACAGCAAGCAATATACATCTTTATAAAGGTTTTTCATATACTCTGCAAAAGATAATTTAAGGCCAGAAAAAGATGAGTAGCAACAAAGACTGCCAGTTGGTAGCAACAACGTGGACAATTATATCATAACATACTCGAATTGGGTTGTACAAATAATCTGCAAAAGGCCCAAAAAGACTTCTCATCTCGATTAGTTGTCGAATAAGTTTGCGCCATGCATGAATTCCAGTGTTGATACGATGCCGAGATATTATACCTGAACGTACATGCCTGTCCATCTGGCAACAAAAATGTTTAACAACAGTATCTCGATATAATCTAAAAACCATAGTAACATTTAGCAGACGGACCTCAGATCGTTGCATATTCCTTGCTAGGGCAAAACTGGCAACAAGAACAGCTATAAATTTATATGACAAAGCATTGAAATCTTTCTCGTATATCGACTTTGTATCAACTGGCTGCAGACATTCCATCCATGCAACTCCCATTGCTTCAGTAATATTCCACCTGCGAACCCGCTCCGTATCACTAGCAGTCCTTCGCTGTGCAGATGTAGCCATTGCCACAGCACTCAAACCTCTTCCAGAACCAATTCTTGAAAAACGTTGGACATCACGAGCAGCTGCCAAAGCAGCATCTTTTGCTGCTGCTTTGCTCCTTGGTATGGGTGGTGTTTTGTTAGGAATAGTTGAAGGTTTTTGAAAGCTTGAAAATGTATGAAGCCTAGCTTGTTTCCGTTCTAGTAATGAGGTTTCACGCCTAAGCTGGGGATTTGTTGAAGGAGCATGATTTTCACTACCTGAAGTACCAGCTGCAATCATAGACAATGCTAATGCAGCAGGTGGAGACGCAAAAGCAGCAGCCCAGGCTGGAGCTATCAGATCAAGAGAAGCCTGAAAGAAATGTCAGCTGCATAATTAAGTTAATGCACCAAAATTCATATAAATGAATATAATATTAGATGCATGCAGGAGTTCTTGATTAATACATCACTTGGATTTTGTACAGATTTTATTGGAGTGACAACAAAGAAATACAATGGAAAATCAGGCCAACCATTATGGATGTTTTACATAGATATGAAAAGATCTCGGATCAGACAATGAATAATAGCAAATTTACTACCTTTTTATACCTTGGTGTACCTATTTTTAAGGGCAAGCAAAGTTGCGTCATCTGATTCTAATTGTAGACAGAATTAAGGAAAAACTAGCCAAATGGAAAGGTTGTTTACCCTCCTCTATGGGAGGGTTTATGCTGGCAAAGTCTGTGGTACATGGCATGTTTTTCTTCAGTTTTCATGAATATAGATGACCTGTAACATTGTTAAAAACAATAGAGAGCTGGTTTAGAAATTTTATTTGAAATGGTGATATTGCCTTGGTTAAAGCAACTTCTGTAGCATGGGATACTATTTGTAGACCTTACAAGGAAGGAGGACTATGATTAAGATATATAGAAGATATGAATGAAGCATCTATGTCAAAACTAGGTAGAGAGCTAATAAAAGGGAAATCTGAATGGGCAAAAGTTTTCTTGCAGCTCATGTGTCAAGGCCATCTTGTTTGGTGGTTTCTTTTGTATCCTCTTTTATCTGGGCAGGTTTGAAAAATAGCTTTCATTTGGTAAAGGAAAATACAATGTGGTAAATTGGAAATGGCAAATCAGGTGAAAATTTTGGACTGATAAATGGTTAAATAAAGCAGTGGCTGATTCGATGAATATTGATAGACAGTTCAATCACTTCTAAAAGCTAAGGTTTCAGATTTCACAAGTAATAATACTTGGCAGATTCCAGCAAATATGGTAGTATTGCACATCAGATACTCAATACAGTACTACCCACTTTTGAGGTCACTGACCAGGTAGATGAAAACATTCTTTGGATGGAAAACTCGGTTATAGGCAGGCTTATTCATTTGTTTATCAAAGCGGGAAGTTTTATGGAGATTTTCTTTTTCTTTAAGGAATAAAGCTATTCAACCCTCAAAATCTTTTACTGAAGCCTCATTCATGGCAAAGTTCCTACTGATGACCTGGGGAGAAAGCATGGCATTTTATTGTATCGATGTGTCCTCACTGTCTATGTCAAGTGGTGGATTAGGGACGTGTTCTAGCAGCAATGCAACGTCTAACGGTGAAAGATAGATGAATATGATAAAACCCAAATGGCAAGGACATTTTTTGACTTTCTACTTAAACTATGTGGGTGCAGCTAGCAAAATAAGAGGGTGTACGAAACAAAAGCCTCTTGGAATTTGGTTTGTGTCAAACTCGGTCTTTTAAAACTGGTTTATAAGGTAGAGTTTGCCTTACACTTTTATACTTTCATTTGACCATACTGGTAATTGTTGTGGGACTTCACCGTTGAGGTTGCAATTTAAGAAATCGCCAAAACTTAGGCGTGCTATGGATGACCACAATTAAGGAAACTTTCCAACAATTTTATTATTCTTTATTCTAGAAGATTTAGGTAGCTAAGATCAAGTTCAAAAATTTCAAAATTGATTTGATCTTATTCTTCTTATCTTTATTTATTTTGTAATCCAGGTGATTAGAATCTTTTTAGCCGTTTCTGTATATAGAAACTCGTACAAAACTTTGATGAATGGTGAAAAACAAAAATAATTGCTTCTCCTAGAATTATATGGTACTAGAGCTTCGACTTTGATCCTATATTGCTCAATGTGTCCTCCACAAATTCGGAAGTTATCGTACATGGTCATCATTTATCCCAAAAAAGTTTTTTTTTTTCTACTGGTCTTCTTAGTACCAAAAAAAATTTCCAAAGCCCATGTGTCAGTGATTCTAAAGCTACTAATCACAATAAGTATAGCTTAATCTATATGATTAGATGAGTTCTTGTACTCTACATAAATTCAAAAATATTTTCAGAAGCGTAGTTTGCATGTACACAATTGTGTATACGTAATGCATGCACACATATCTGTGACCGTTTAAGTTTGTGCACATATAAACTAAGTAAATTGACTACCTCAAATGACTCATCATAAGCAGCAAGTTCGTGATCATCCACCATGAGAGGGTTCAAACCATCAGCAGCCGCGAGTTCATGAATTCCAGCCAAAAGAGGGCGCCATCTCCTTAGGATAGCTATAAATGGTGGTATGATAGCCTCAACATACTTTTTACGAAGAGGCTTTCGGTCTATGCTAACAGCATGGTATACCTGCCCAAATATTGTATATTATGCTGACTACAACAATTGTAGGCAAAAGAAAGACAAAAGATAAATATTGTGGATAACAAAGTAACCGAGAATATAAATGTTAAACGGAGTCAATGCTAACCTCCGAATAAAGCACACAACATGCTACCAAGACTCTTTGTTTCTTAGCATCAGAAATCGGCATGTTGAGAATAGGTGAGAGAACACTGTCATATAAGGATAAGTAGTTAAATAAATAAGACAACGTTAACCAGTTGAAATTGTAGAATTTAGGTAAGCAAGGAGCAGAGAATTGTATAGACTTAGAATAGAAGGATATTGCATTAATATGGTACACTGTGTGATGATACAATGGACAATTCACTAACGTTTATTTTACACTACAAATAAAGCTAAATACTAGACCCCAAAGTCAATCAAGCAAGGAAAGATAAGATAAAATCGACGAGAACAAGATAATTCTTATTATAGGGAATAATTAGGATTTCTTGGAGAGGTTACTTCCTTATTTCATTAAGGATTTGAAAGTAGAGAGAGCATTTATTAATCCAAATGACGTAACTAAATACTCGTACTGCCCTTCATGAGTTCTAAACATCGTTGTTTATTGAAATTTTTTCTTAATTGCAGTGACCCATAGCTTCAATTAGTGCTGGCCTCTTAGGGGGTGCTAAAGGGTTTGTTTCGACAAACTTTTAGAATCCAATCCAATCCAACCCAACATTACATGAGGTAACTTCTTTTCCTAATCTTGTAATCTCTAGTGAATCCATCTCTGATTCCCAACTTCACAAGAACCTGAATCCAAATTGACACCAACCTAAGAGAACCTAGACATTCCAATTGCCCTTAGGAAAAAAAAGACTAAAAAATGTACCAACAAGCCACGATACCCTTTGGCCAATTACCTGTCCTTTAAATACTTACCTACTCATAAAAACTTTCCTTACAAGCCTAAACACTACCACAACACCTACCTCTATGTATGAGGCATTGACGGACAAAAATGGAAACAGAACATGGTCTTGAAAATAGATGCACTAGAAAAGTATAGTACTTGGGAAGTGGTTACTCTACCAAATGGGACAAAACCTGTAGGATGCAACTGGGTATATACTATAAAATACAAGGCGGACGAATCCATTGAAAGATACAAGACAAGCTTTATTGATGGTTGCACTAGAATTACATGGCTCTATTTTCTTAAACATAAATATGATATCAACCCTGTTATTCCCATTTTTCATTCAATGATTCAAAATCAATTTGGGGTCAACATCAAAAGATTTAGAACTAACAATGCTAGGGACTATTTCAACCAAGTTGTGTTTACTTATTCTCAATCCAAAGGAATTATTCATAACTCTTCATGTGTCTATATACCCCAACAAAATGGAATGACAGAGGAAAAATAGGCACTTGCTTAACAGCACCCAGCATTTCTCTTTCAAGGGAAAGTTCCAACAAATTATTCGGGAGAAGTTGTCATCAGTGCTGAATATATGATAAATAGGTTTCCCTCACATATATTAGAGAACAAAAACCCTCTTGAAAACCCTACAAATTTTTACCCTCACTTTAAGATCTCAAATGGCTTCATTCCTAGAATATTTAGGTGCACAACTTTTGTATGTATCTACAACCAAAATAGAGACAAACTTGATCCTTGGGCTGTTAGATGTGTCTTTCGTGGTTATTCAGCAACTCAAAAAGATTACAAGTGTTATAGCCCTTCATCTAAAGAGTTGTATATCTCCATTGATTCACCTTCATTGAAACTATTTTTTTTTTTCTACAATGCTAGCTCCCAAGAAGTTCTTTCAGAAGATTTTGATAACCACCTAGAACCCTTTGTTCTGTCATAAGCTCCAACTGAAGCCTCAAAAAATGAACCTACAGCTAAGCAAATTAATTCCAGCACAGAATTAGATATTGAACTGATAATATCCTTGATGCTACTGAATTGCAACCAGAAAATACTGAAACAATTAGAGATTCAGCCACAAGAGTTAGTACCTAAAATTTCCCAAGATTCAACAATGTCTACACAAGAAGGAAGAACATTCCAGAGATGTGGCAAAGTCCATGAATCCAATCAAAGTTCTAAACCTAAAACTACAGACATAGTTGAACAAAATGAGAACACTCTCAACTAGCCAAATGACCTTGATATGCCAATAGCCATTAGAAAAGGTACTAGAAATTGTGAAAAACAACCTCTCTATCCTTTATCAAAATATGTTTCTCAAGATAAATTATAGACTAACCAATAAAGGTTCATTATTAGCTTGAATTTTTCTGTTGTCCCTAACACTGGTACTGAAGCTTTGACAAAGAAAGAATAGAGAGATGCCATGAAAGTGGAGATGGATACATTGGAAAAGAAGAGTACTTGGGAAATTGTTGACAAACCCAAAGAAAATAGTTTTCTTGATTGCAAATAGGTATTCACAATAAAATATAAGGTTGATGAGTCTATTGAGAGGTACAAAGTGAGGTTGGTCGCTAAGGGATAAACTCAAGCTTATGTAATAGACTACCAAGAGACTTTTGCACCAATTGCTAAAAGGAATACTTAATGATTTTTTTGTCCTTAGCTGCCCACTTTGATTGGAAACTTCTACAATATGATGTTAAAAATGTTTTTCTTCATGAAGAATGAGAAGAAGAAATCTACATGAACATTACACCCGGGTTTGAAGGAGACAGAAAAAACAAAGTATGCAGACTGCAATAGGCTTTGTAAGAACTGAAACAGTCCCCTAGAGCTTGGGTTGGAAGATTCACAAAAGCTTTGAAGGGGTTTGGCTACAAACAAAGTGTAGGAAATCAACCTTTGTTTACTAAACATTCTAGTTTATATTGATGATATTATAATGATTGTAAATGATGAAAAAGAGAAGGAAAATTGAAACATAAAATAGTCCAAGAATTTGAAGTAAAAGAGCTAGGAAGTTTAAAGTATTTTTTAGGGATTGAATTAGCCTACTCTAATTAGGGAATTTTCACATCTCAGAAAAAATATATAATTGATTTGCTGGCAGAAACTGGAAAAATTGGGTGCAAACCAGTATCAACTCTTACCAATGTCGACTAACAATACAACCTCTCTTAGCTCCAATGATTTGCCGATGTTGCAAAGTAGCTATCGTCTCGATGGAAACAACTACCTACAATGGGCCCAGTTGGTTCGTGCTACTCTCAAAGGAAGGAAGAAATTGAATCACCTAGAAGGGAACCCTCCAGCCAAAACTAATTCTAAATATGAAGACTGGGACGATGAAGACTCTCTTATCATGACCTGGTTATGGAATTCTATGACGCCAGAGATTAGCCGAAATTGTATGTTTTTCTCCACTGCTAAGGAGATTTGGGAAAACCTTTGTCAAACATACTCTATGAAAACAGATACTGCAGCATGTCATACCAGCCAAGGGAGCCTTTCAGTAACAAACTACTATGGTATGTTGAATAGTTTATGGATCGAATTAGATCAATATCAAAATTTGAAGATGAAGTGCACAAATGACTCTATTGCACTAGCACAATTTCTTGAAAGGGTACGCATATTTAAATTTCTTTCCGGATTGAACCCTGAATTTGATCCAATTAGGATTCAGATTTTGGAAAAGGAAAAATTCCCTTCTCTCAGAGGTTTTTCACATTGAATGAGGGGAAGAAACTCGGAGGTCAGTAATGTTGGATGGGGGCAACTCCGTTGATAGTTCAGCTCTAAGTACTAAATAGCAGAGGAGGTCCCCTCACTCAGCAAAGAAGATTTGGAACGTTTACGAGCTCTCATGAACTCTCTTAGTAAGACTAGCTCTTGTTCTTTAACCATGAGTGGTAAGAGTTCTAGTTTCTTATCCTTTAATGCTTCTGGTACTGAGAATATCTGGATT
>Ga0123342_1004054_pt1 | contig 22833 bp, 10 predicted proteins | sample Turbeawhitnodule_FD_89960 | JGI IMG/M metagenome (GOLD analysis project Ga0123342, IMG submission 89960) | Root nodule microbial communities of legume samples collected from Mexico - Turtle bean Mexico white nodule | ecosystem: Host-associated > Plants > Roots > Nodule | place: Mexico: Nepantla... | reverse complement strand
GATATTTATCTTAATGTTTAATGTTTTGATGTTTGACTATGTTTGAAAAGGAAGAAAAAGAATTTAGGTTTGATAGTAACAAATATATAGGTTTAATTTGACAATTTTTTAAGAACAAAATGTAAAAAAAAAAATATATACTTAATTTTAAAAAAATAAGAAAAAAGAACGCGGGCTGGCCCGCAAACCCGCGGGCCAGCTCTTATGCGGGGCGGGTTGAGAATTCTAGCCCGCAATAACTTTGCGGGGTGGGCCAACCCAACTTCCATTTTTGCGGGCCAAACGCGGGGCGGGCCAATGCGGGACGGGCTGACCCGCTTTGCCACCCCTACCTTTTGCTACTGAAAAATTGAATATAAGAGGAATTTAATCAAAATATTTCTTACTTTTTATATTGCTACTGAAATTGTTAGTACATTCCTCATCCATTGCTACTACCAAAATCTTTTGCATCATAAGGACCTATTCTAGTATGATTCTGGTTTTGATAAAGAAGGTAAATATATGATCTTACTCTCACAAAGAAATGATGATGCATCTACTTTAGTCTAATTTGAAAGATTGTTCTTCTTTCTATATTTTGAATGTACTTAAACATAGATACTTTGTTTGACCGAACTCCACAATTAGTTTATTATCAACCACATTTTATTTTTACCAAAAATTCTAATCCTAATCAGATTTTATTTTAATGTGTTGTGCCCATGACAAAACAACACACAATATAAATAACACAACTTTATGAGGAATTTTCCAAAATAAATAATCTAGAAGTTATTTTAAAGAAAAATATATTTGAGTCGACCCCTTAATTTAAATTATATTTTAATGGAATATTCATGTAAAAATGGGTTGAGAGAATTTGAAATATTGTAAGTTAATTTTATAATTGAAATTTTTCAGAAGAAAACGAAGTTATTTGGTTAAATATTAATTATAGTATATGGTATGAGAAGTTTGTTAAAAGAATGTTAATAAATATTTATGACAGGTGGCATGGAAGTGTGTTATGTAGATTAAGGATGATAAAGAAAAGTAAGAAATTTGATGGGAAAAATTGGTTATTGGATAAAGGGGTTTTTGAATTTTGAAGAATAGAAGAGGTTGTGTGTGTTTGTGTCTTGACCCAGATCGATTCTTCTGCTCCCATGGCCGCAACATAGCAACGATCAATCGATCACATCAAAATCAATGGCGGAAAGCGCATCACCGTCGTCCAAACCCTCACCAATGGACCCTCAAAACCCCGCGCCATCTTCCAACCCTACAATCCCTTCCCCTTCCCACAACATGCCTTCACCCTCGCTCCCTCCGCTTCCCCAAGACCACCAGCACCAACAGCAGCAGCAAAATCTTCATCAACAATTGAGTCCCCCTCAACAACAACAGCCTCTCGTGTCGTCGCAAGCCATGAACACCATCAACGGCATCAACCCTATCTCCAATTTCCAACTCCAGCAGACGCTGCAGCGATCGCCTTCCATGTCGCGCCTCAATCAAATCCAGCCTCAGCAGCAATCGCAGCAGCAGCAGCAGTTCGGCGTCATGCGCCAGCAGGCCGGATTATATGGCGGACAGATGACCTTCGCCACCGCGGGCGGCGGAGCGGGCCAGCAGCAGCAGTTGGGCGGCTCCAATTTGTCGCGGTCCGCGTTGATAGGGCAGAGCGGGCACTTCCCCATGTTGTCTAGTGCTGCCACGCAGTTTAACTTGCTCTCCTCGGTATAATTCAACTTCGTTTTTCTCTGCTAATTGTTTTTGCATTTTGTCTTTCGCGATTGATACCGCATGGAGTATAATTGGTAAATCGCACTGTAGCGATTTGGATATAGAAAGCTCCTGCTAAGCCTGATTAATGGAAAAAAAAATTGAAAATTTTCCGTAACCTAACTTGTGCACCTGACCTTTATATAACATCTCTCATCTTATTTCTCCATGGCTTAGGTTCATACATTGATTTTAATTTATGATAGCTACTCAGTTCATTCTCCCTTAGTTTTCCTCCCTCTTGTTGTTTATGGGGATGTTGATCCAAAGAGGGTCATAGTCACGACACTGGTATAATTGTGCAAATTTTACATGATGACGAGTTTTTACTTTATAGAAGTTGTATCAGTCTATTAACCGGAGAGGATTGGAATCCATCAGAGCATCTGAGTTGCCTTACGGGTTTACCTTTTCAACCATGCTTGCTTCTGTCTAGTTCCATGGTTTGTTATTAGGTATTTGTGATAGGTTTTGTAGAAAATCTTTCCCAAGCTATAGTGTGGCTGTTTTGGAATACTACCAAGTTTTCTGTCTGGTAATACTGGGCAGTGTTATTGTTGGATGACATCACAAGTGCTGGTTATAAATGTGATTTGCGGTTTGTGTTTTTGTATGTGGATAGTTCTTACAATCTTGTGATTTGCTATACAATTAGGCTAGCCAGGAATTTTTATGTCTTCTTCTGATAATAAACTTGGAATCTTGTGATACATGGATGGGTGAGACAATCAGTACAATTTGATATACTCATACCAATCACACAATCGATGGCTCTTTATTTTTACTTTTCTTTTACCATTTTCCATTGGAAGCACTGGAGAGTAGGGTAGATTGGGTGAATTTTTGGCCTTGAGAAAAGGGGCAAAGGGAAACCAAGAGTAACACTAGAGGAAATTGTTAAAAGAGATTTCAGGTGAACAGTATCCTTTATAATTTGGTCTTTATCTGAGCCTAATTACAATTAGCTTGACAATTTTTGATGTGAATTTGTTTGACAACCTTTAATTTGGCTACTGCATTAATTATTGAAGTATCATGCCTTCTGTGTAAAGAATGCTATTTTTTTCTAAATTAATTTTCAATTTGGTATAGCCAAGGCAAAAAGGTGGGCTAGTTCAGCAGTCTCAATTCTCAGGTAATTCTGCTGGACAATCACTGCAAGGAATGCAAGCAATGGGCATGATTGGATCATCAAATCTCACCTCACAACTGCGAGCTAATGGAGCTGTGGCTTATGCTCAGCAGCTGCGAATGAGTCAGGGTCAAATCAGGCAGCAAATGTCACAGCAGAGTTCACTTAACACTGGACAGGTATATTCTGTTCTTTATATATTTAGATACAATTGGAATGAACTAGGAAATAATAATGCTTACCCATGTTCTGTATCATTGTATAACCAGTTTGTCAATATTATTCTCTTACATGGTTTAGATTTTAAATGTACGCGCAGTCAAGGTTGCTGTGTTTTTCATATTTTAAGATGTTCATATTTTAAAGTTCATGCTTCTGGACTTCCAAATATCTTCTCACTTTTAACACCATTTATATGCCCCAATTTGATTTTTTAGTTGTGAATTGTTCTTGCATGCATTGTGTTTTAGATTTGTGTAGACCATTTTTTTAAGAGGTGATATCTGAGTAGAATGTTTATCCTACTTTGACTTCCTCGGTTCTTCATTTTGCCTCATAATTCGGGGTTGGCAGGAGCCCCTGAGGGTAGACATTCTTATTAGTTGTTCCGTAGAATGTTAAATTTGATCTCTATGGCAGGATTTGTCTGCAAATTGTTTTCATTGTCACAGGAACACATGCCATAAAAGTTTCTGATACCTTCTATTTTATCAAAATGTTCCATAAAACTGAAACTGTATTCCACCAATTGTTTTGCCACCTTCCTTTTTATCTCGTTCTTGTCCTGTTGTTTTCAGCTTTTTTTACGAATAGCCAATTTTATTTAAAGAAAAAATACTAAATTCTTTTTAGAATTTTGTTTAAGCCTTTATAAGAAAAAAAACCAAAAAATATTTTTTTTATTGTTTTTAGAATCTATTTTTGAATAGTTTCTGGGAAAAGCTGTCATTATACATAACTTTCAAAATAAGAAGTACTTTTTATAATCATAACTGAACAAAAAGTATATTCTTTTTATAAAATTTCTAAAAAAATAAATTTATTTTTTATATTTCCTTAAAATCACTTTTTTTTTTCAAGTTTAAACAAACAGGTTATTGGCTTTACTCATCCATGCTATCTTTCATTAATTGAATGTCCTTTTCAATTCTTATCATACTCGCTTACAATATCTTCAAAATGTCTTGTGCCCACTCTCTGGTTCATTTCAAATAGTTATCCTGTCTTATTCATTGAATCACTTCAAATTAGCCCTAAACAAATTGGCTGTCTCATTTGTTCCACATATTAGTGCCCATTGTTTATACTCAATGGGTGGATTATTACCATACACCCCAAACAAGGGGTTGGGCCAGGGATCAGGGGGGGTCAGCTACCTGTAGATGCAATGCGATACTGTGTTTATTCAATTTTTAAAGCTGATGCTGACAATGTTATTGACTGCAGCAGGAAACCCTGCTCCTTCACTCTTGATTTCTACCATTCTTTCTATTTTAATTTTCATTATTCAGCAATCAACACATATTTAATCATAATAATACTAGTTTGGTTTTATCATAATATCATATCCAGTTTTTCTATTTGGTACCCTAGGCAATGAAGTTTATGCTGACATTGTTTGATAAAGATAATTGTCCTATCACGCTGTTGTACATGAATGGTGCCATGTCCTCCACTTTAGGAAACCAGAATCAATTGATGGTATGGTTATAATATAAAACATTTAAACTGAAATATGAAATGATGAAGGATAGAATAAGTGTGGACTGAAGTGAGAATAATACCCAGGAAGATAATGCATTCTACAATCCCCTTGCTTTCATAAGATTTAATATATATATATATATATATATATTGTTTTTTTCTTTGTCACTAGGTAATTAGGGATACTCACACCTTTGCTACTTTTATGTTAGTTATTTTTTGGATTTTATGGAAAAAATTTAGCTTAAATTATTGAAGAGTATTGAGAATAAAATGAGAAATTAAAAAGATTAAAATGACATATAAGGAAAAATATATGAACTAAAAGTACAAGTGAGATAAATTCAATAAAATTTTAAAATACTTGTTGAAATATTATTGATTGGGAATGACAAAGTTGATTTGGAATTTTGAAATAGTTCACTAATACTTAGCGGGTTGCTCATGGAACGAGCTAGGCCCCGTGGTTGTTAAAATTGCTACTTAACTCATAAGTGGCACAATTCTACAATTAGATAAAGAGCTCCGTTGCTGACTTGAATTGAAGATTTGATCAATTAAAGTAGAATCACAATCTTGTAAAAGGCATATGATTGTTGTTTAAAAGCATATTTGTGGGGTAAAACAAACCCTAAACCTTTTCTTCCCCAATTTGAAAAACACTAATATTCTGCTGTGCAACCCTTTCTCCTCACCCATTTGTGACTCCTTTGCTGTTTGCAACTGCCAAACTCTACATCACACTGCTACCCCCAATCTGTGCCGCCCTGGTCCATAGGGTTTGCTTGCAACTTGTTTCTAACACAGTTTTGTATCCTAAATCATTGCAAACTGTGATTGTGCCACCACCACCACCACCCAGGTTTCTCTGATGTTTTTGCTTATAAGGTTTATCTGATGTATTTTTGCCTGTCTGATTTATTTATCCTCTGATTTGTGAATGAAACTTTTTTTGTTCATACAAGTTGTTTTTGGAATGGGCCAAGTGTATTTTTTGTTACAAGTGGGCTTTATGTATAACATATAATTCAAAATTTTCAGAGAATGGCTTTTGAGATGATTATAATATAGAATTATTTTCTGTTGAAATGGACATCTGTGTTTATCTTCATGCTCGAGATGTCAAGAATTACTTCAATTTACCTGTGTAAATATGTATAGAACTTTTCAAAATGAAATGAGACGAATTAGAGCATTGATAATGCTGTTGACTACAGGTTCAAGGTTTACCAAGGTCATCATCCCTTGCTTTTATGAATTCTCAGTTGTCTGGGTTGTCTCAGAATGGGCAACCAGCGATGGTTCATAACTCCTTAACACAGCAACAGTGGCTTAAGCAAATGCCGGCAATGTCTAGCCCTGCCTCACCATTGCGTCTTCAACAGAGGCAGCAGCTGGCTTCTTCTACTCAATTGCAACAAAACTCTATAAGCCTGAACCAACAACAATTGTCCCAGCTGATTCAGCAACAGAAATCGATAGGGCAGCCTCAGCTGCATCAGCAGCAACAACAGCAGCAGCCTCAGCAGCTGCAACAGCAACTGCAACAGCAGCTCATACATCAGCAGCCACAACAGCAGTCTCAGCCACAGGCTTCTGTTCATCAACAGCAACAGTCTCCAAGGATGCCAGGACCTGCAGGCCAAAAGTCATTCAGTCTAACAGGATCACAGCCAGATGCTACTGCATCTGGTGCAACGACACCAGGTGGTAGTTCTAGCCAAGGAACTGAAGCAACAAACCAAGTTCTTGGGAAGAGAAAGATACAGGATTTAGTTGCACAGGTTTTCTTTGAACTTTTTTCTTTTTTATAAAAAAAATTATTGGTTATATTTGATTCTTAACTTCTATTTTACAGGTGGATCCACAAGGTACACTGGACCCCGAAGTTATAGATCTTCTTTTAGAGCTTGCTGACGACTTCATTGATTCTGTAAGGATTCTAACATGTTCTATCTTTTTTTCCACTTCATGATAAATGTGTATATAGGGCATGCCAAACAGTTGATCCTTACCCAACAGCAGGCCTTGATTTTAAATATCAGGGCGGACACCATGTGAAATAAGCTTGCCTAACATCCAGGAAATTTATTATTGGTGAAGTTGTCGAGTGGATTGCTTTTATTGTTAGAACACACTAACAAGAACAGATAAGAATAGGGAAAGGGAACAAGGGATATTGATACTGAATCTGAAATCTTACATTTCACACACATTTATCACAATACATCATTACTATTTATGCAACTATGATAAGCAGTTAGTTAACAGCCCACTAACTAGCTAACATATACAACACTAACTGAATTTTCTAAGACATCTATTATAATTAGACTTATAAGGCATGCATGTTGATTAAAATTTGAAAGATTAATAATTTCTTAACTCTGGATTCTTGATATTATTAATGTTATGTGATCTGTCAAATCTATTCATGCCTCACTTTACAGCATTGAATTTTAGGTTGAGTGACTTTTTGACAAGATAATCTAATTGACAATTTTCCAGCTTTATTGTTAATTTGCTAAAATTTTACTGCTGCTCCTAGTGCATTACTTAGCAGTTCTTGTGCTTGTCATGGTCATGCAGGATTGTCCCCCTGATGCAATAAATATTTTTCAAATGTCTTGTATTCTATTTCTTTGTTTTCATGTGAAAATCTACTGTTGATAATTTTGTCTTCAGAAATGTACTTATGATTTCTTATACGCAGACAACTACACACGGTTGCATTTTGGCAAAACATAGAAAATCGCCGACTTTGGAGTCCAAGGATTTATTGCTACACCTAGGTATGTTGTTTGTGTAGCTTATTTTCAGCTCCTGTTCAAAAGAAGAAGAAACTGTTGGATATTTCAAAGTGATTTAGTTGAAAAAGTTGTTACTTGAACAAATTTGACCACTGGAGTATTATTGGCTACTTTAATTGATTATATTTATGTTTTTGCTTTCAAGTGATAAAGAGTTGAGCTTCATGGGGCTTTTGTCTAGGTGATTAAGTATGCTCTCTTTGTATGAATATTGTTTACTCATGCAGAGAGATGTGGGGGGAGTTATTTTCTGTATGTTGAGAAACCACCGTAATTGCATTCACCCCCAACCTGCTCTTTTAAGGGCTACTTTAATAATTGCAGCCTCAAAGGATATTAACTTACTCTCATATTGACTATTAAATAGAACTTGTAAAGCGTGTGCAAGGGTTGACTTAGGCCTTGAGTCTAAATTTTACTACTGTCGCTTTCTTGTGCATTTTTGTCTAATATATGTATTTGAACTTTCTTTGGGTTACTGACATACTAGATAAGTTGTACGTTATATTGGCTTTTACCAAGCCCCGCCTTAGAATTTTACTTTCAATGTAGTCCAGTCGACCTATTTGAAGCTTCTATGATCTATAAAAGATCGTGGATGTCCTTGATATCTTGAATGTGGTTTACATGTTTACATTTAATCTTGGATTGATAGTGCATTATGATTATGGTTAAAAAAGAATTGACATCAAAGCATTGCTGATTTATCTGTTTGCCGTGTTATTATGCAGAGAAAAATTGGGATTTAACAGTTCCGGGATATTCGAGTGAAGAGAAGAAGTATCAAAGCAAACCTGTATGCAATAAAATGTTTCTCTCTCTTCCCGCGTTTTTCCAAAAATAAGAAATCAATCTCATTATAATTGGATTCTTACATGCTATTTTTCAAACTTGCAGCAACTAAATGACCTCCACAAGAGGCGCCTAGATATGGTAAGTTTGGAGGATTCGTGCATATGGTTGATCTGTATTTCTTCCATTGGACAACAATATAATTGATTTTTCCTTTAACTTTCTTTTTTTTCAATGATCAGATTCGCACATTGATGGAATCTTCGGCCTCTGAGTCAAATATTAACAGTTCTAAAGAGTTGAGTAGACAGGGCATTTCTAATCCTACCCCTGTGGGAGCTCACCATCTAGTAAGACCCTTGAGTTCAGAGCAGTTGGTTTCTCATGCAGCTGGTTCTCAAATGCTACAGCAGATGACAAGGTTTTAATGAACTTTTGATTTTGGACTTCATGCTGCTAGGTTTGACTGCGTGTATGCCTGGTAAGATGCCTTCTTTTGGTTCATATTTTTTTTGTTTGCTTGACACATTCCCTTTCTCTCTTTTGAAGTCGTTATCTGTTTATTTTGCTTACCACCCGAATAAGTCAATCTATTCCCGAAATATATAATCATTATGATCACAGTTAATCTTTTCCTGTCTTCTCATGATCACTTAGGACATCTTTATTTCAGAAGTCATAAGTTGAAGACCTGGGTCTTTTTAAGACTTTTCCATTGGAGCATGCTGACATGATATAAAATTTAAGATTCTGAATTTTAAATGAGACTCTTGGTCATAAGAATAAAAAGAATACTTTTATTTATTTATTTTGGAAACATCTTTCTGTCAACAATCAAATAAAATATTAATTAGAGTGTGAATCTTGTGAGACCCTTATAATGGAGTAAAAGTTGCAAAAAGATTTTTCAAATTTGATGTGGCATAGTGGAACCCTCAAAAAGCAGATTAAGATCTTGTAGAATGACTCTTCCATGAAGAATGACCTTATAGTTAGACCTTACTTAAATACCCCTATAAATGGCCTTTTCATCAGCTCTATTAGGACCAGGTCTCATAAATGCCAACCCAATACACCGTCCACTTTTGAGCCGAAAAGGACAGCAAGCACATACCTTTTTTGGGCTTAATCGGGTAATGCCTGATTTTACTAAAAGAAATTACTATGAAAACTTCTCGATGGAAACTGTAACAAGGATATGGATTTCTGTTAAACTCCAATTTTTCTTTTTTATTCTTTAACTCTGTTTATCTACTGATATTCTAAATGTCCTTATTTTTCTTTAATTTGTCTCTTTGCTGCTTTAAACTACCACTATTTGAGCGGATGGTAATTTTTCTAACCCAGTTGTCTTATGTTTTTTTTTTGGTATCAGGTCTGGGAAGAGATTGTTTGCTGAAGATGATTAGTATACAAGGGAACTGTAATTACTTAGTATTTAGACATGAAAAATAGTTGTTAAAAAGATCCCAGTAGTAACTCTTGTTATTGCCCCAACCCTCGATAGTCCTTTTGTTTTACTGTTTGATCATAATTATGGATTTTTAATGTCCATTGGTGCCTGTTTCCGAGTTCATTTGTAGTTTAAATACTAGGATACATGCTGTTTATGATTAACTAGACAAAACTGTTGTAAAGCTTTTCAATTTTGGATCGAGTGTAAAGCAACCATCAAATCGGGGCTTTGAATTTTAATGTAGTCAATTATAAAACGGAAACGAAACAGTAGTATATGCGCTAATTATAGCATTTGCTTTGGTTGTGGTGTCATGCAATTTCAGTGTTTTAGGCTCTGGCTTTCTGATTTCGTTCTGTTAAAACATAGTTTTCATCACTGTTCATTTTTATTTTTCTTGCTACTTTTCATTGATTTTTCCATTTAACTTACCATTAACAATATTATGTGTCATGTCACCAAAATGATTAAATTGGCAAGTCAAAAGTGGCTTACTTTTATAAACTAGAAATAAATAAATAAATAATACATTCGCAAAAATCAAAGCAAAAACGACATATTTATAGAGAATACAAATAAAAGATAACATTTCTAGGAACTAAAAATAAGAAGGGAAAATAATTTTAAGTTGGTTTCAGGTAAAGTATTTACTTTGACTTTATCGAAAGGTTTTTTTTAACTCATTTTAAGTATTAATTTTAGCTTATATTTCTGTAATAAAGTAATTTTAATTTGACTTCAACGAAGTATTTCTTACTCAATTTTAAGTAGTAATTTTGTGATTTGACTAAAGAATATATCGGTCTGCATGACATTTTTTAATTGGTCTTGATTAAAACATATTTTTTATTGGTTTTAAATGAAACATATTTTACTTCGTTCATTATCAAAGTTTGTTTTAACTATTGTCAGCTTAACCATTTTTGTTTACTTTTAGTCAATCTAGATTAGTATATTTTTTTGGTTTTAGATTTAGGCATATCTTTCTTCGTTTTAGTTATATTGGTTTGGTCTTATTTAAAACGTCATTAACAATCTTATTAAGGGTATTTTCATTTGACTAAGGATCTTTAGCTCAGACTTTTACTAGAACTTCATTACAAGTGTGGTTTTATTTGAAATATTTAGATTTATTTTGACATATTTTAGTTAAGTTTGACTAAAACTTTTTCTCAGTTGACCTCAGTCTAATTGTTTTAGCTAGCCTCAATTAACACATTTTTTTATAACATGAGAGTGTCCATATTTTGAAAATATTTTTAACTCGAGTTCAGTTAAAGTATCTTACACTTAGTATTGACTATAATATCTTAAAGACAGTCTTAATTTTCAAAATGACTTTGAACAAAGTATTACAAAAGTAGGTCAAACTATTAAAATTTAAGAACCATTCCTCAACCCGCAAGGGCTTTGTTGGCGGGCCCTTGCATTCTGCAACCCCATGATTTGAAGTTGCACTCCCTTATGAATTGAAATTTTAATTTTACCCATCTGAAATTTGTATTCTAGTACATTTCAGAATATACTTTGTATTTCAGAATAAGTTTTTATTTATTTATTTCAGTTTATATATTTCAGAATGCATCTTTCTTTATTTTTATTTTTTATAAGGCACTTAATAATAAATTAATTTTTCTAATGCAAAATTTATTTTTTTAACAATAACTAAAGTAAACACAACACATTTTCATAATACAAAACCTAATTATAAAACATAACTATCTAAGATATATGCTTTTGTCGCCTCCCGCGTACAATATGTAGATGTTTGGTGTAAACGATCTCTCATTTATGATGTCATGGGCTAACTACAATTCCTTTTGAATCTATCTTATGTTGGAGTACCTTTTAATACATGTATAGAGTCGATTATGCATTGCAGGATACCTACAATCCTCATATATATACTCTGGATTCATTGAAATGACATTAGGCACTATTCGATCGATGATGTGGCAATACAGACAATTGATTCTTTAGGAAGTATTATGTGTATGACACTCATATGAATTAGTGCATATATATCCAACTGCACATGCTAATGGATGTGAAGTCAATGTCATACTGGTAAAAAAGGTGGTTAACATAGTGCAACCAACGATCATCAATAATAACCATTGCACCTCCTTAACTGATAAGGGAGGTCGATGAACCATCTACTCGTAACCAAATTGTCGCAGAACACTTTGAAAAATGGCAAGCATGTCCCGAGCCAGATGTATCCCAAGAACATGGATATTGTCTCAAACGGTCTACTAGGACAATGAACATCATAAGGGATCCAAATTACCCCAGTATGGGTAACACCATTCAACTGAACGCGCACAACACCAAATATATGACATTCGATCAAAATTTGACGTTGATATTTAGGATTCACATCCCCCTTCCCATTCCTAAGAATTGGTTATATATTCCTGCCTATTCATTCAATAATAAAATATTATTCATATATTCAATTGATAATACATCTAAATTGTTCAAATTATGTATATAGAAGCTTGACATAACCACCCAACTGCTTTGTTTAGGAAAAACAACATCCCTAAGTTGATCATACATGTGAGTGAATGTGAAAACTTCGATGCATATCCACTACATATCCTCATATTACTTAACAACACCAAATACAACATGTCACTTTTATATGTGAATATTGTGCCCCAATAATATTCACGAAATAAGTCTGAGCTACAAACTACCATTTTATTCATTGTTGATAAAAAAAAAAAAACTACCATTTTATTGGACTGACGCATTTCTTGTACAACTCACTTAATTAATGTAATTAATTGAGTTTAACTTCTGCACCACAACACTACTAAAGGAGATACATGAATCTAATTCTTCAAAATTTATGGTGGAAAGAATAATTTGATTGTTTGTTCATGATCGAGAGATTCAAAATTAATTTTACTTATTTCACACATATCTTAAAACAGGGAAGGTTGGGTCCTTAGTTTAAAGTAGTCTTTAATGAGTTTTCTACATGTGGGAGGGTTGATTTTGTCACAGGTCACAACCTCCAAAGGGTTTCTCCAATTTGCATATATGCATGGAGGGACATCTTCAGTGTAGGTTGGTAATGGTCCATCAGTTGTTGGATGGTCCCCTTTGGACACTTCCAATACCATCCACAACAACACCACCCAATGCTCTCACCCAAAATCATATATCATTCATTCCTTCCCATTTTTCTTTTCCTGCTAACTGCATTCACATTCATCCATCACCCTTCTCTATTTAGGGCTAAATAATAATTTATTATTATGCCAACTCTCCTCACACTGTATCTTATTTAACCAAAATATTCTTAACAGTATTATTCAAGAACTGACTAATACTTTCATAATGCTTCAAAATAATAAATAGTTTAAGACAGAAACATATTTCAAAAGTAACAAATGTAGTCATGATAAATTATCTGTTAAACAAAAATATTGGAAAAAAAACAATTAATAGTTAGTACTATTAGCTAGTACTTTAAATCTATAGAATTATATGAATATAGATAGTTTTGAAAAGAAAAGAGACAAGACTCATATTTGAATAGCTACGGAATATTGAAAGTACAGCATAGTTCCTAAGATAATAACCTAATCATATTTGTAATAATAATAAGACTGGTATTTTATGCGTGCCAGGTGTTAATTTGAGTGCACTATGATAGTATAGGTAGTGTGTGTAGTGAGAAGAAGCAGTGGTAAAGAAGATGGGAAGAAGACCCTGCTGTCCCAAAGAGATCAACAAAGGTGCTTGGTCTCGAGAAGAAGATGAAACTCTCTCCAAATATGTTGCCATCCATGGAGAAGGAAAATGGCAGAAGGTTGCCCAAAATGCAGGTATATATATATGTATATATATCATTTTCTCTGTTGTACTTGATTACGTACATAAATGTGCCACGCTGGTTCATACACATTCATTGTAAATATCTATAAGCACTTGATTTGGTGGAGTTTTATTGGTGAATGAAGTTTGAAGTTGGAAGCTGATTTTGTCTATTTTGCATGTGGTGCCTCACAAAACAATCGTGTGTTCATTGACCTTAAATCCAATTATTAATACTTTTGTTTATTATAGACATTGGCATTTTGCTGTATACACACATTACAATGATGTCTGCAGGTTTAAAGCGATGTGGAAAAAGCTGCAGACAAAGGTGGCTGAACTATCTCAAGCCTGGTATTAAAAGAGGTGACATCTCTGTGGATGAAGAAGATATGATTATCAGACTTCATCGTCTTCTTGGTAACAGGTGATTTTTATTTATCTATTGAGTATTAATTAGCACCATTTTCACTCAATTTGAATATAAAATTTGAAGTAAAGAAAGAGGTGGTGTTATTTCTGCACAACAAATGTAAAAACATGGATCAGAAATTTGTAGTGAAGGCAACATTAGTACATTACTTACTGGTATGTGTATAAACCATAGTGGTTTTTTTTATCATCTTTATGCAGATGGGCATTGATAGCAAAGAGGCTACCTGGACGAACAGACAATGAAATCAAGAACTACTGGAACACCAATCTGTCAAAGAAGTTACAGAAACACCCTACATCATCATCCTCTGTCTCTTCACTTCAACACAAACGTGGAGAAGAAGAGAAGATGAAGCAAGTGCATGTAGCACCAGAAGCTCCACGCCCTAGGAGAGTTAGTGCAGTTGAATACAGTAAAATGTGTAGTACCACTCCCAGTCCTTCAAATAAAGTGGAGGGTAGTAGTGATGAAGCTTGTTTTAGTGATTTCCTCATCGATATTGATCAAAACCAGTTGTTGATTGGTGATGATTCCAGCTCCAAGGTCCCACAAACAGATGAAGAGCAGAACAACAAACAGGTAGTCTTAACCAACAGTCCTAGCTCATCATCACCTTCTCATCATTGTCACAATCTCTTGGCAGAGAAATTCGACCCTCTGGAGACCCTCTTGGATGTGGAACTCAAGAGGATGGCTTCCTTTCTTGGACTTGAAAATGATTGATCAAGGGATTTTATTTATTTCACTGAGATGAAAAAGGTGAAGTACTTAGGGATCAAGTGTCATAGATAAATATGCTATCTATATATGGAACACCTAACTAAGCATCTAGCTCTAGCTAGATGTACACACAAATCCAAGGTCTCTTCTCTTTTTCCTTTTCCTTTTCCTTTCCCCCCTCTACTTACTTGGATTGTGAACCCTTGTGTTCCTCCAAAATCAATAACATTATTCCAACTAGACAGTACAATCTATTTTTTAGAATATGTTGGATTCTTTGCTACAATTTCCTTACTTTTGCTCAACTTTGATGTGTCACTCTCACGCACTACGCCAAAAGTTGCTTTAGATAAGAAGAAAAATATTTATATGCCCATGTGAGGTATCTAGCTTTCACAGCTTTTAGAAACAATGACTGAGAGGGTTTCACATTATTCAACTCATGCATCCACAACTAAGTACATATCTAAGTAAGTTCTATTCTCAACGTGAATATGGCGGCAAAAATAGGCTAAAGTTTATTAGTTCACTAACTAGTTAAGCATAACCTGTTAGCAACAATTGTTAGTTTGTCATTCTTTCGAGATTTGGTTTGAAAATCTGTTGAGACGGAATGATCAGTGCTGAGTAGGTTGGTTTTGGCCATTTTGTTTATAAGAGTTAGGACATCTCTAAAGTGTTTGTAGAAAGGTTTGAACACTCTGAACTAAGAAGTATCTCATTTTTATTTTATTTATTCTTTACTTATTAGAATAACAATTGTTAGTTTGCACATGAGGATCTTCTCTTCTATCCATGGCCTACAAGATAAAAATCTGCTACATATATATGAAAAGTGTTTGTTTTTTTTTAATAGATATCAGATCAATATATAAGAGTTTAAACAAATTACTTTCAATTAAAGAGTAGAATTAGTCACACATGATGACGGTTACAAACATAGAGAGCATGAAAAGAAGATCTAAAATGTTTTTCTTTAACTATAGTCTCTTCTAATGTTTCTCACACCTCCTATTCTCACAATTGAGTTACAAATCTAGAGTAATTTTCTCATTCATTTACCACTTTGCTACACTTTCTCCCAACATTCTTATAGAATTTGACAGCTTGTTGGTGCAGTACCTAGTTTGAAGCTAGACATTTCTTGGTAACAGGTTCTATGATCTTATAAATTGTGGCATAGGATGTGTGTAGAAAATGCAGAAATATGAGCTATGAGGTCACAGTTTTACCCTCCGTTTTACCACGACGTCGCTACCAAAGTAATTTTGTGAAGTGATGATTGGTGTGATGGGTGAGGTGAGTAACAATCTATGTGAAAGGAAATTTATCCAAAAGAGAAGATAGTTTTAATAGTGTATGGTGTTCATTAATAAAAAATGTCCCTACCACTGCCTATGCAATTAAGTAGTTCTTTTGTTCTGTAATGCCATACCAGTTCACTTTCCAATTGATCTACTCTACGTGCCTTTCCAATTCAGTTCCATTTGCATATAAATCTCTTACAATAAGGAAACATTTCTTTCTCTCCTAATTACTCTTTCACCAACCAATTTAACTATTTCAATGGAGAATTCATCCTTAAATAAATTCAATGACACCTTTAGATTGGAGTATTTATTACTCATTTTTAAAACCCCTCTGTTTAAGTGTGCTTTTGAAAAACAATTAATAGAGAATTTAAGCTCTTTTACATCAACCGATCCAGTTTTCCTATTACATGACATCAGTTCATATTATTTTAATTAAAAAGGAACAAAAAAAGGGTTCTAAATATTTATGAAAAAAAAACTCTAATGTTTTGTTTGGATTAAAGAGTGAATTTGGGATGGTTTGAAGAGAAAATATGAAGAAAGTGATATTCTTGGATTAAGGTAAATAGAGTGAGAAGTGAGAGAAAAGTTTATGAAAGTTTGTAAATGATGTGATTAAAATTATATTTTTTTAAAATTGATTAAAATGTAAATTTACAAATTTATCCTTGTATTTTAAAATTATTAAAAAATTAATTTGATTGATTTTTTTAAGACTATAATTATTTTTAATTAAAATATTATTTCCAGTGATTGAAATATAATATACAATCTATTATATTTATAATATGATTAATTGTATTTTTTTTAATAATAATTATTTCTATACTTTTGTTTATATTTTTTGTGTTTAGATTGTAATTTTAGATTACATAAAAATTTACAATAATTTGAGTTTAAAATGAAAAAAAGGTAATAGAGTAAATTATAAATAATTATATATATATATATATAAATAAAAGTTTCCTTGCAAATCTCTTTTAAGATGAGAAGAAAATTTGAAAGTAAAACTTGTTCTCATTTTCCGTGATTTTGACATTTTATTCTCTTGATTTTATGTTTTCTTCATAAATACTCTCCTTTCTTCATGCATAGTAAATATTGTGTTGTTTGCATTAGAAACTAAATTTGAGGAAGTCAATTTGAGGAAAGTATGAGAAAATTGATGTTGTTTGTATTAATGTAAATAGAGTGAAGAAAAATTTGTGAGTATTATAATAAGTGTGATTGAAACTTTTTTAATTGATAAGAAAAATAAGTAATTTTTTTAATTAAAATAAAATTATTATTATTTTATTTATTTATTTATTTAATTATAATTAGCTTTTTTTAATTTATATTTATTATTATTATTTTAAAAAATATTTTAATTAATATTATTAGTCATAATTGTATTACTATTTTAAAAATTAATTTTATATATTATTCTTATTTTATAATTTTAATATTTATATTATTAATATTAATATTATATTATATAAATATATTATTATTATTATTATTATAATTAATTATATATATATATATTATATAAATAATTATAATTTAAAACTTATATATGTTATAAATTATAGAATTATATACACAATCGATTAATCGATTATATGTTATAGATAATCCATTACGTGAATAAATTTTATAAAATGATTAATTATTTTATTTTTCTTTTTATTAATATATGTAATATTTTTATTTTTATTATAGATACATATAATATTTTATTTTTATTATAAATATATTTAATATTTTTATTTTATAATGTAATTAATTATTTTATATGTGTATAAAGAAAAAACTGAGGATAAATTTAACTTTTTAATATGTATTACATGGTTTTTGTTTTTTTTATTGGCTTTGTATCATGCATAGAGTCGTTTTTGTTTCTCTCCCACAAATCAGCATTTTTCAAATCTTCGCACATTAACAAAAACAAACACATTTGACACTTTCTTTTTTGACACATTAAATTATATTCATTCATGTAAAGAAAGAATAAATAAATTAGTAAACAAAATAAATGAAAAGATATATTGATATTTATATTTATATTTTATTTCTTATCCATTTCTATTTTTTATTTTTTTTTATTTCCTTTCTCTCCATTAACGGGTATTAATAATTTTTAAGTAGATCAATATATTATAAATAAACACTATTATGATAATTAACTTTTTAGGTAACAGCACTGATTCTCAGGTACGAAATGGGCCTTTAGTGGATTCAAATTTTGAAATAGTTGTACTTGGTTTGGACTTTACGAACTAGGCTAAATAAGGTTATTTCTTTCTTCACCCTACAAATTTATTTAAGTAACGTCTCTATTTTTTGGAATCAACTCCGATTTTTTATTTTATTTTTATATTCCACTTTTATTAATTTCCAACAAAAAGAGGATTATGTCTTTTCCCACCAATTAATTTTATGTTAAAAGAACTAATTTAAACAAGAGGCCTTATTAATCTTATAACTTGATTTAAGAAATTAATCTGAACGGAATTTTGTTAATTGTTAAGGCTATTTAATTAATTAACTCTGTTCCAAATATAATTGCGTTTTTTTCTTCATTCCTGTCATATTTTCAATAGAGACAAATATTAAAAGCATTTTAAACATTTTATATAAATTCATATTCTTCTATCTCATTTTGCTATATCAACTACTGAAAAAAAAAAAAAGAACAAAAGTTGGTGTTATTAGTGAGGAATAAACTTATATGTCATTTATAGGGCCACTAGAGAAACAAAGAACATACTATATATAAACTTAAAAGGAGAATTTGTTGACCATAAAAAAAATAAAGAAATATTTGAAGATCCAAAAATGGAGGACAGAGACTCATCTGTGAGAAAAGGTAACAATATCACAAGGACAATTGATTCACCAGAATGTGTCTATTTGTAACATAACATATTAGCATCTCTTATTTGTCTAAATAAATTTAAAAAATATACTATTTTAATATAAAAATAGGCTAAGAAAACTTCTACCTGCTACTTTCCGTAACTTTGTTCTTTCCACTCAGATCAACAATTTCACTTCACATTTTCACTTTAGTCGAACTTTCCTTTTTTTAGCCTACAAAAGGTGTTCTGACGATCAAACAAATATTCAATATTTGAGACTTTGTATAATTAATGTCCGATGATGATGTATCTTTTTCTCGAAACTTGTAACTATTTATATGATTATCATGAATCCATTATTATTGAGTCAAATTAACATTTAGATCTTGATGAAAAATATATTATGTAATATTTGTTTAATATTTAAATTCGTTATTATCCTTCTAATATGTAATACGTTTAAAAAATGTTGGTTGACATTCGAACACCGAAATTTCTAGAATTCGTCCCATTCCTACCAAATACAAATACTAAAAAATATTAGCATTATTTATTTAAAATTGATTTGTTTAAAATAGCAACATTGTTTTACTTCAAAATATATTAAAACGAGGTTCTGATGTGACTGAAATGAAATAGAAGAATAAAGAAAAATAAATAAACTCTGGACAAATTTATCAATTTTTCTCTTTCTTAAAGAGTCTATAAATAAACTAACTTCAATTCTATAAACTACGTGATCAGATTAAAAGTTTCCAATCTTTATTCATCTTAAAATCGCGAAGAAGATACCTACTCATTGCAACGGTTCTTCAAAACAAAAAAAAAGTAAAAATAAAAGTTAAGCATTTATTTGGAATAAAAAGAAAATGAGCGGAAAAAAACAACAAATTAATAAAAAATAATAAATTAAATAAAAAAAGTACATTGTATAAATGACAAATATTTCATTTAAATTTACATATATATATATATATATAATGGATTGTGCGAAAAATATGTTATATACCTTTTTCTTCTCAAATTAGTTTGTTAGAAAATAATTTTTTTGATAAAATATTTGTATCATTTTTGGTATTTTTTATTTTACTTTTTAACTTTTCACTTTAAATGGTACATTTCCGGTTTTCCATCACATGTCCAAATAAGGAGTAAATAACTTTTGCACATGTTTTGATGAATTATATAGTAGGTCCAAAAAACAAGTAAATTGATTTGATTAAAAAAAATTAACTTAACAATTTATTTATATATTCAAGATCATAAGTTATTTTGAATAAATCCATAATTTTTTCATAAATTTTATTGACACTCTTTTTAGAGTTCTAATTAAAATGTATTTTTTTATTAAGAATGTATTTCGAAATTAAAAAAATGAATATATCAAATGATTTTGACAAGCATAGGAATAACCGAATTTCAGGTGACCATGTTCTCTGGTTACTGACATATCTATCTGCTGTCTCTAATTTTCTGTAACTTTTCACTTTTTTCTTTCTTCCCAATTGCAACTCTCCACATATGTCCCACACATATTATGTACTTATTAGAGAAAATTTATTCGGTACAAGTAATATAAAACTTTATTTTAGTATGTCAATTTTAAATTTAATTTAATTTTAGGTTGATCTTTTAATCAGGTTAATAAATCTTTGATATTATTCTGATGCTACACTAAAATAAAATTAATTTTAAAAATAAAAAATAATTAATTGTTATATTAATCAAATTAAAGATTATTTTATAAGTTAAAAAAATTATTGATATCTAAAATAGTAAATAAAAAGTTATAAAGAAGTTTTAAAATTAACATCTAATAATTAATTATTAAGATTTTAACTAATAGTTACTTATATTTTAAATTAATTTTTATTAAAATTTTAAAGACTAATTTAGAATGTAAAATAATATTAATAACTAAATTTTTTATAACTAATTTAAATACCAATTTTAAAATTATTTTATAAATTTTTATTAATAATAGAAATCACTCTAAATATTAATAATTGGTTAATTTTTAAGATAATATCTAATTTAATTAATATAATTTTTTTATTTTAGAATTGATTGTTATTTAATGATATTTTCTAATGCTATCAATAAATAAATTTTAAATATAATTTAATCTTATAAAATTCAAAATATATTTATAATATAAGATTTGTACCAAGATATATATTATGATATCCAGTATTTTATTTTATAATTCATTTATAATATATTTTATCTTTATTATTAAATCATTTATATAAATATTTAATCTTATACTTTAATATCAGTATTGAATATGCTTAAAAATTACATATTGATTAAAGATAATGTTGATTAAAAAATATAAACAGAGATAAATTTTAGCTAACAAATTAATTTGGTTAGAATATACTGTTAAAAAAAAGTTAAATACTTTAAATAATTATTTAAAATACTAAATATAATCCAGTGTCAATAGCTGATTAGATAAATTTCTTTCTGAATTAAATTTTATTATTAACTAGTTTTGGAACAAAAAGATCTAACATTTAAAAAATTGGTTCTATGATTTGGGGTTCTTTATCTGAAGAAGGGTATTGAAGGTTAAGTTCTTTGTTATGATGCAGTGAGTCCTTCAGAATAATGCAGAACGTACACCCAAGAATGTCGGAAATGCAATGATTCATTTGATGGCATAACAATTTCAGTGCCTATGTCCATATTTGGTACATTGAGGTGAAAAAAAGGTGACACATGTGATAAATACGACGTGATATAATAAAATAGAGAAAAAAAAAGTGAGATAAAGGAAAAAATACATTAATGATTAATGTTTTTCTAACATATTCATGTAAACTTCTTGTAGGGTCAAATATGGATAAAAAAATGCATATAAAAAGAGGTGCATGAATACATTTTTTTTTAAATCTACTAGGATGCAACTTAATTAACCAACAGTTAAGAGGATAGCCTAGTGAAAGAGATATAAGGTAAAAATCAGTAATAAAATATAAGATAAAAAAAATCTCTTTTATATCCTATATTTCTTTCTAAATTTTGATCTTTATACCTATTTATTTCAAACTCTAATAATTTATATTTAAATAAATTTTTTTTAAAAATTATTTATTTTAAAGATCTCTTATTTTTTATTTTTTCTTATGATTTTGTTATCTTAACAATGTTATTTGAGAAAAATGTTTCTCTCAACTTATTAAAACTCATACTAAAATTTGATTATGTTTGAATAACTTGTTCTAAGTCCTTAAATTTTACTTGAAGTGAAGTTTTCTTGAAACAAGAAATTAAGAAATTACAGGTAAGGTAAACTATCTATATTTTTTACAAAACCATAGGATAATTGGTTTAGATAATAAGTTAATCTAGTAAGTGCATTTGCATGTCAAGGTATAAAGTTAGTTAAACTGAATTTGATTATGGGTTGATGAGTATAAGAGTTTGAATAGTTGATATTACATTGAAATGATTGAAAAATCATTTTGATTGAATTTTATTTTGGATTTATCTTTTTTGAATTGTTTAGAAGTTGTATGGTTAGATTGTACTTGAAATGATCTTAAAAATAAATAATAATTAAATTTTCTTTTCGGGGTTTTGACCATTATGGAACTTTTTTTTTCGTTTTGAAAAAATGGGGTCGTTTTCAAAAAAATTACAAATATGGGTAAGTCGTGCCAACTTAGCACGACTTCATATGTAGAAGTCGTGCCAAATTGGCACAACTTTGTCACGTCAGTCTGAAGTCGTGCCAAGTTGGCACGACTTCTGCCACGTCAACCCTTGAAGTCGTGCCAACTTGACACGACTTTGTCCACGTCATATATATATATATATATATATATTAATTTTCTTATTTATATATTGAATAGTAAGTTATGTAATGTTTAAAATTAATTTGATACATAATTTTCTAACGGTGTTAGTTTTAAGCAATAAAAAAATGAATAATTGTGTATGGATCATGTTTGACGGTAATGTAATATATTAATTTGGTTATTAGATTAATAAAAAATATGAAAAAATTGTTATTGCATTTGG
>Ga0123342_1004053_pt1 | contig 22835 bp, 14 predicted proteins | sample Turbeawhitnodule_FD_89960 | JGI IMG/M metagenome (GOLD analysis project Ga0123342, IMG submission 89960) | Root nodule microbial communities of legume samples collected from Mexico - Turtle bean Mexico white nodule | ecosystem: Host-associated > Plants > Roots > Nodule | place: Mexico: Nepantla... | reverse complement strand
GCAGTGGAATAGGGGATTTGATTGGTGGAAGGAGACTGTGTTGTTGCCTTCTCTGAAACGGAGCCGTCTTTGAAAGATAAGTACTTTGTGTCTTCGTCGCCGGTCCACCTTCTTTGACCGTCGGAGGAATTCCCGGTGGTGCCGCAACTGATGGTGAAAATTTCCTCCGGGGTGTAGGCGTGGAGGTGTAGGGAGAAGTGTAGAAGGAAGAAGAAGAGTGTTAAGGAGAAAGTGAATGTGGAGATGGTCATGGTTTGCATAGAGAGAAAAAAAGTGAATGAAAGTATGAAGATTTAGTAGTTATTACATTAATTGGTGAGTGAGGTAGTTGCTAGGAAACACGGGAGATAGTGTTGGTAGTGGAAGACTCTTGCGACGACTGCTCTGGCGAAATAGGATTCTTGCTTTGGTCCCTCTCTCATCTCTTTTTGACTCCTTCAACTTTGATACACAAAGTTTCACGGTTTTGTTATACAACATTTTTTTTTTGAACGAGGAAATTAAAACAAAGATTAGTCTTTGATAATTTCAGCTTTGTCTTGTCTATACAATTAGCAAGCTTTTGTTCACATTCTAAAAGAATAATCCCTTACTTTCTACATTTTCTTTTGGATTTTTGCAATCAGTTTTTCATTTCAAAATTAAAAATATCATTGAAAAAATTATGAATAAATAAATTAAAAAAATCATCAAAGACGCGCTTTTATACATATTTTTAACAGTTCAATTATAAATACTGATTTTTTTATAAATTACGTGAAAGTGAAGTTGTTATTTATTACTACCACTCCTAAATTAAATTAAAGATAAATTCCAACTTCTACGATGCATTAGTCAAATTATCCCATTTTCTATTTTTTATAATTTTTTAATCTGATAAAATATTGTTTAGAAAGAACAGTAACATTTTACGTTCTTTCATGCAGATGTTTTTCTACATCACTCGTGCACATGTGATTCATAATCATTCTAGACGATAGCGCATTTTGTCCATGTTCATTAATTATATCCGGTTTATTTCTGTCAAAAAAAATTATTAGGTTGATGGTAAGTGAATCTTTTTGACAAAAATTATCATTAAAAATACTGAGATATTATTTATACGGTGTACAATGTTTTTTTTTTTTTAATATTAGGAATACGATGAAGAAAAAAAGTATTTTAAATATCAACAAGTTGAGCTAGTTACATTACAAAAATAAATTAAATACTTGTATTAGTAATTTCAACATAGAAATAAACGATTTATTTATGGAATTATCAATTGATTACATTTACATTTAGCTAAAAAATTTAGAAATTAAAATTGAGATTGCAAATAAACAAGTATGTGTGGTAACATCATCATTTTGTCTTCTAACTAATGCTTATCTTGTGATGCCAAAGTGAAGGGTTGATATCTTTTGGACAGTGTTGTACTCTAGTGGTAGTGGCACTAATAAAAATCATACAATAATTGAGTGTTCTATTGAAACATGGACTTTTCCCACTTGTTGTTCTTCACAAGACTCCATGGTGGAATCCATTTTCTTCATCATGTCACTTTTCAAATATTTTTAAAACCTTAGTTTTCCACAAAAAAAAATTTCAGATATGAATGTTTCTAAGTCCACCATGCATGTCGAAGAAGTAACCATGACTAAATAATCTATTAAAAGGGACACTAATTGTTGACTTGACCATTGCAAATAGAAGTTGGTTTTTTTAGGCTAATTTTTTTGAAGTAGATTTGTATTGTTTTAATAAAAAGAAGTTAGGTTTTAAAACGCGGTTTTGTTTTTGTTATTCATTTTATTTAATTACTTGTTTAGTTTCTTGTTTAAATTTTACTTTTTATTTCAATATTTAAAAAATATTCACTTTATTTCAACAACATATGTTATTTGAATTTATTTTAGTGATTGTTTTATCAAAATAATATTATTTTTATATTTAATATCCCAAATAGATGCAAGGAAGGAATAATCCCCCAAATAACATTATAACTCAAACCTTAAGAAAAGAAATATGTTTTGAATTTATAAAATCTTCTAGAACCAGAGAATTAAATCTATTAAGAGAATCCTCAATATCTCCTATAAAAAGTAAGAAAAAACAGATAAATATATTAAATAAAGAAATCAGATTTAGAAGAATAGAGGAGCAACTAAAAACACCTAATCTTAAAAATCTTATTAAAAATTACGAAAAATAAAATAAAAAAGGAAATATGTAAAACAAATCTCACAGCCTTTTGGCACAGAAAAATATATACCATCTCATTACCATATAATTTTGATGCAAAACAAATACCAACAAATGCTTACAAATGAACCCACAACATTTGGAATATTGTAAAAAAAAAAATTAAAAATATCTAAATAAAGGATTAATAAGGACCTCAAAATCACCTTGGAGTTGTGCGGAGTTTTATGTGATGAAAACCTTAAAAATAGAAAGAGGAGCACCAAAGTTAGTAATTAATTATAAACCATTAAATAAAGTATTAAAATGGATTAGGTATCCATTACCAATAAAAATGATCTAATGAAAGGAATACATGACTCTACATATTCTCAAAATTTGATTTAAAATCAAGATACTATAAAATCTCTATAGAGAAAAAAGATAAATATAAATATGCTTTTGTAGTACGTTTTGGACATTACGAATGGAATATAATGTCTCAAGGATTAAAAAATGATCTTAGTGAACTTCAAAATATTATGAATAATAGATTTTTATTCTTATATGAGATTTTCTATAATATATTTAGACGATGTTTTAATATTTTCTAAAAATATTAATGAACATAAAAAAATCTCGAAGAATTTGTAAAAATAATTAAAGAAAATGGATTGGTAGTTTCAGAAAAGAAGATAAAAATATTTCAAACAAAGATTAGTTTTTTAGATATGAGATATATGAAGGAAATATGGCACCTATACGAAGATCATTAGAATTTACCAATAAATTTCCAGAAGAAATAAAAGAAAAACAACAGCTGCAGAGATTTTTAGGATGTGTAAATTATATAACAGATTTACACATATTTTTCATTGGTTAATCATAAATTAAGTTGGTTAATTTATGATTTATTCATAGAGAATCATTTCATTGGTATAATAGGCTTTCATCTAGTTTATTCTTAGAATTCTTTATAAATAGATATAGTCTACCTATGTATCGCTTTTGTTAACATATGGGTTTTGGTCTAATCTTCCCATATATTTTTTTTTGTATTTTTATTTTAATAATATTTTTTTCATGTGATGGCAGATGATTGTTGTTACTTGAGGTGTCAGCCTAACTGAAATGTCAAGTTGTTTAGTAATGCATAACATGAAAAGTTTTATATATAAAAAATATTATATAGCATATTGTATATTAGAATCATTTGCGCCCCTTTATATGCAATATTAAGAAAAAATCCTCCAAGCCTGGAATGATGATATGACCAAAGCCATAAAAAAAATAAAAGAAATAGTTAGAAAGCTACCCTATCTAGGAATACCTGACCCAAAGTCTTTCTTTTTGTAGAAATAGATCCCTCTAATTTAGGATATGTGGGAATTTTAAAACAAAAGCTTTCAAGAAAATCAAATGAGTAAGATATCATTCTGTTATATGCATTCTTTTCAACAAAAATATTTTACTATTAAAAAATAAATACTTTCAATAGTATTATGTTTACAAAATTTTCAAGACGATTTATTTAATAAAAAAATTAATTTGTACTGATTGTAAAGCAACTCCGAGTGTTTTAACTAAAAAATTTCAAAATCTGGTTTCTAAACATATTTTTGCAAGATGGCAAGCTTTATTATCTTGTTTTGATTTTGAAATAGAACATATTAAAGGAAAAGATAATTTTGTGCCAAATTTTTTAATAAGAGAATTTTTAATAAGAGAATTTTTACAAACTTCAATATGAGTGCCAAGCCAATAGGAAAAATGATTATGGTCCCCCACTGGGATCAAATAAAGCATCTAGTTCAATAAATAAAACTCAATATAGTTTTCCACTGGGATCAAATAAAGTCTTTTCATCAATATTATTAAGACCATCCTCTTCATTATCTTTAAGACTAGCAACACCCACAAAATCAACCTTTATCTTAGTAGAAATTATAAAAACTCATCCTCGATCATCGAACCCCTTAATAACTTAAAATAGATTTACTCCACTATATTACCAAAATGTATTAATAAGCCTAAAGGACTTTACCAGCAGAACTCCTATCCCAACATACTTTCCAAAATCAATACCTTCAAATGAATATTTAGAAAAACTCGAAAGTATGTCAATACTAATATTAGAAAAAGCGTGGATAATTCCAAACCTAAGACAAATAGTTGAAAACCTGTTTTCCCAAGACTTCCATTATTTGCCAATAGACGTATGCAAAACCAGAACTTTTTATGAATTTATATTGGTGGATACATAATCCATAGAAGTATCTCATCATAAGGATGATGAAGGAAATATCCATTTCTCCAAAATAAAAATCCTGCAAGTGCTAACCCCTCAAGAGTGGAACCAACCTCTCCGTAATAAAAATCGTTTTCAAGAATATTTATCCACAAAAATATAGTTATTATGATTATATGGATACATGGACCAACGTATTATTTGTTAAACAAGAGAAGCATTCTTGGTTTATCTGGTTCAAAGGGAATATCTTTAAAATTCCCAAGGTGGTTTATAAAATGGTTTGTCAACTTTGGACCATTAACTTCAATATTTCCAACAAAAATAAATGAAGTATATTCGTATTTTCGACAAAATTCTACATTTGTACCAGGATATAGGCTTATATATTTCATAGTCTCTCAAGCTATTACTTGGATAGTAGTTTGGGATTATACTTTTGTACAACCATATGAAGGAGTCAAATTCAAAATATTATCAAGAAAGATAAAGATAAAATGGTGGAAGAAGTTCAATAATAAATTAGTGTGCAAGAACAAAATTCAATAATGGATAAAGTATAATTCAAGAAGTAAAGATAACCCTGCACTCGAACAAGATGCATTATTCTTAAGAGAGAAATAACAATTAATGACAACCTTAACATCAACAACCTCAAAAGAAGAGTTTGAAAGAACTCTTCAAAAAGCTACTTATTCAAAAGGCTAAGCCAATACTGATGGTGGATCATCACAGTCCAATCCTTATATATACAATGAAAACTTGTATTATTGAAGAGTTCATTAACCGTAATGTGCCAAGACATTTTCTGACATCAAGACAAAGTAAAAGGAATCAAAGAATAGTAGTTGGAGCATCTAGCAATAGTGGACGCGACAAGAGGCAAAAGATTTTTCAACATAAAGAGCCAAAAGATTTTTCAAGATAACAATAATTTGGAATCTGAATAATAATGTAGACTTATCTGAACAATAATGTAAATCTACTTGTCGTAAACAATATAACCTGTCTATATAAAGAAACTCTTCCAGAGAAGAAGGACAGAGTGGAGTAGAAAGTTCACTAAAAAACTTGTATGAAAGCTCTATGAAATAAACTATTTTCATCTTGAGCAACTGTCTTTTGTAAGTCTTTTTGCTATCTTCTTTTAATATTCTATACAATATTTCTTATGAATGTTTTAAGTTCTTCTATTTTATTTTATGCTATAGGAATATGATTTATTTTGTACTTTATGAATATGGTTTTTATTATGGTCTCTATGAGCTGAAATATATATATATATATATATATATATATATATATATATATATATATATGAGAGGGAGTTTATTCATGTAATTTAAAAAAAAAGTCAAGATACTTTCTACTGTAAATAAAATTCAAAATATTTATGGTTTTTAATTCATAAATTATCCTTTCAAATTTTATGAATTTATATTTTATAAATTCTCTTAAATTTAAATTACATAAATTCTAATAATAGTTTTTTTTAAAAAGACTTACATTATAACAAAATCTTTTAAAATTTATATGATTTTTTATGTATTTTTTTAAAAGTCAATTAAAAACATCTCTTAAACCAAAGTATGTCTGGGTCCACAGTTTTTTTTTTTACAGTATTCATTCATTGTTGGAGTGAAGATAATTAAAAAAAATAACTGGTGTTGATTCGTAGAAGAACGCACAGTGGTAGTAGCCATAACGCGCCGCGAAAATGGGTTCGTTGGGTCGGAGGAGCATGTCCACGGTGGCGAAAGCGGTGGCAGAAATCACAGGCACCGGCAACACCAAGATCCGCAAATCTTCTAGTGAACTCTGCACCTTCCTCGGAATCCCTCGCCACTCTCGTTCCGAAATTGCCCTCATTCTCTCCAAGTTCATCAAGCTCTACAATTTCCGGGTTCTCTCCCCTTACCTCACTCATCCATCCCCAATCTTATTTTTGCACTTGATTATATAACTGTGATTATATAACGGTGATTCCTAGTTCGTAAGGTTACATTTAGGGTATTATTGATTTGTTATGTTTGGTGTGCAGAGTCCTGGTATTAAGAAGGACAAGATTTGGGAGCAGAATTTGCAAACTTTGTTGCGTGGAAGAAACACTGTTGGTTTTCCTGAGATTGCTAAGATACTGTCTTCGGAGTTCAGCCAGGGTGCCATTAATGTTAAGGACAATAACATGGATTCTTCAGTGGATAGCACAAAGGGGAAAGGTTCTCAAAAGAAAGGGAAGCCTTCTAAGAAGTAGGTCTTCCACATGCTTATCCTTTTAAGGACCCAACTTAGATTTTGATAGTCGAAATTTTGTGTTAGCTCATGAGTGAGTTTGTGTGACAACCTGTTGAGACGGGTTTGGTTATTGTGTTGTTGTCCTTTGATATAATTTGATTTCTCTCCCTATTACCTTTTAGCAAATTCATGACTTACATGATATACTTGTTCTTTGGTTCAAGGAACGACAAAATCTGTTTTTATTTGTTGCTGTGTCAGATAAACAATTCAGATATTATGTCCATCAGTGAATGAAAAAAAAAATGTTAGGTTCTCAATTTTGCAGTGTTTGATTGCTTTCTTCTAACCTCCATTCATTGTATGAACTACTGATATGAGGCATAGACAGTAATCGAAAATGTTGTAGAAGTTCTCTGGTTGTATTTTTTATAGGTATAGATGCTAGTTTTTACAAAAGATCTGATAATTTCCACTCGATTAGAAAAAAGAGTAAATAAATAGTGTATGCACTGAGTGTAAAGAGTTTTTACACCGTCATTCATTCACAGACTGCCTTGTATGATAAGTGTGTTGATTTTTACAATAACTATATTTAGATCATACTTAGGAAGATTTTTTATTGATTGGCGCATAAATTTTGTTTACTCTGACAATATGTATAAATTAGACAAAATTCTTCGTTGAGAAAGGAAACAACAAAGTTGTGGTTTCAAAGGCCTAACGATGACCATAATTGTGTTTTAGGGAACGGTTCTGAGCATTCAGCCTTAAACTTCCAGATGCTGATTAGAATGCATAGTGTTATTTCCCTTGCTTCTTATCATGTGGCATACATAAACATATATCCTTTGCATTGAGGTAGTTGAATTTATGTTGAAGAAAAAACATAGTATTCATTAATCTATTAAAATATGTCTTGTAGATCTAACCCGGTTAGGGAGAGTTGATAAACTTTCATAACATGAGTTCCATCGAAAGTCTACTATTTTAGCAGTATTCCTCAGTTGACTTCTATGAAAGTTCTTCAAGTTCTCGTGCTGTGTGTATGGGCGCTCCGTCATAATTTTGATCTAACTATTTCTATGCGGTACTAAATAAGCAACTAGTCGATAACCCACCAACACCTGGGCCATAATGCACACATCAAACCACAAGTGATTCAAGCCCATTGATTTGATAGGAGGAAAATGTGCAACTTTGCACAGCTCCCCCTATGAGCATTCACAATAGTCATTTTCATTATACTGGACACCTAAAAGCAGCTTGTAACTGTAGTAGTTGTAGCTCAAATACTTGAACCATACAATGAACGGAGCCTGTTGTATATAGTATCCCAAGCAATGAGAAACACAAGTGTTGTTTGTCACAGAAGCTAGAGTAGTTGCCTGTTTAATCTTCAAAATAGCACCAAATGCTAAGCCAAGGCTTTGAGAGACAATAAAAGTCACAGGATCAGGTTTGAGCCCTTCCATCCAATAGATTATGAAAACAAAAATGCAGTTGGAAGTGCAAGCTACAGTGGCGAGTCTCTTATTGTTCTCATCTATGGGACCATAATCAGCAATGAAATTTAAGAAATTGTATGTTGTTAGCTTGGTAATTATGGGAAGTTAAAACTATTAACTTCATCTAGTTATCTGTATTTTTGGATGAATGATTGAGAATGATCACTATTTTTAATTTGAAATTTAAGACGTTAGGAGAATTAAGAAATTTGAATGAGAAAGTAAAATATTTCATAGAATTAGTTAGAATTTTAGAAAATTGTATGCTGCTGCGAGGATTATAGCAATAACTTTATTGAATTATCCTTAACTTTAGGTAAATAATTAGACTTATTTATTATTTTTACTTGGCAACTTGACATTATAAAATTAATTAGAAATTGAAATCTCTCAGATTTTTTTTAAAAGAATAAACAGTGAATTTTTACTGTTCACTGTTACTTGGTGAAAACTGTTGTGGACATAATTGACTTGTATATGGTTTAGCATCAACTTATGATTGATAAATTAGAGTGGAAGTTTTATTATTATTTTTCAATGACATAATATTAGGATTAAATGGCCACTAAATTCATATAATATTTTGGTAACTAGTGTAACACAATTGTAATCAATCTCATCTGGTAACGCTGGCATACAATAATACCTTTAAGAGACTCAAAACATTACAAGAAACTTGTAGCTACTTGCTATGCTTTCTGGGCTGAAAATGAAAAAGAATCAAAATTCAATTGTGGTGTAGTCATGTACTAACTTTTGTGTTCTAGAAAGAAAGAATGAAAATTTCTTTACCACACAGGCATGGACATCATCACAACCACACAATAGCTTCCCATTCAGAGTGTCCACAGCTTTAAAGGATCCTCCTCCTTCACTTCTCTGCACAATGATCCCAAATTGTAACTAATAATGCATGAATGAGTCCAAGAGTTTCAGCTTCAGCAGCAACACAATTAGTAGTAAAAAAGAAAATATGCCAAAGTGTTCTACCTTGTAATAGTCCACAGCAACATAATTAGCCCACCTGTTGCCAGCAGCATCATGACAGGTTTGCAGCATGTCAATGAGACCTCCAGAGTTATCTTCACATGTGATTGGCTTAAGTGGAAAAGTGCGAAAGTAGTTTATCAACACTAAGGACCTGCTCTTGTCATCAAGAGCAGAAGATTCTTTTCTATGTAGACACCTTCCAGCTTTTCTTCCTCCATCCCCATCTGTGGAAATTAAGATCACCAAAATGGAAAACTAACAAAGGAATAAAAATGTTTGTGTGAAGAACAAGAAAGACTTAATGGTTGGTGATATCTTAATCTTACACTGATTTTCAACCATGTAATTCCACTGGTATGCAATACCTTCACTTTGTTGTTTAGAACTTATTGAAGTGAACACTAGTAGTCTTTGATTTTTAGCAACCATATCACTCACAAGTGGCCAGTCTCCTCCCTTTTTTGGCATTCTCATCACAGGAAACCAAAACTTCATCAAACCAGCTTCGGTAAAGACTTTTTTCAATGCTTTTGGCGTTTCAACATAATCGTCCAGTATGAGTGTGACAATTTCCTTTGGGTTGGCAGATAGAAAAGCTGCAATTTCCTTCAGTGTATCAATGGCCGGTTCCTACTTGTTGAATACAAAGTTAGGGTGTATCGAACTCGTTAGTCATAAATGTTTGTTCTTTTAGAGAAAAGAGTCAGGGCCAAAAGACAACACTAGTGGGAAGATGAATTTTACATACAAAAGCTGTGAAATCATGGCAGTGGCCTCGAAATGAATGGCACAACCACACATCTCCATCAAAATCATATGTATCTAGCATTAGTCCCCGAACTCCATTCTACAGATGAAACATTGATGGAAGAAAATAGAGATCCTTAAACATCCTAGCAAGTAGTAGAAACAGAATATCATAAAAGTTAACAGAAGATAAGCCTAGTAGTAATGAATATAATACTTTTAGCTGCTGGGTTACGCTGTCTTCTTGATTAGTGATGGTAACTCGAGGAACTCCTGTGTTAGATGGTTCTCCATGAATAGCAAAAGAATTGTGCGTTGTCAAAAATGCATATTTGTTGAATGGAAGAGAATTATTCTATACCAAGACAAAACAAGCAGTTAAAAATTTGATTAAGATGAAACACCCCAAATGTCCTTTCCCCCCCCTTTTCCCTCTAAGAGAATGTGTGTGTGTGTCTATATATATATTCAGATCATTTAAAATGATGGAACTAGTTTCTACCAGAACCAGAACCATGCCAAGTGTTCTACTACTCTAAATTATGTCACTCAATGATGGCATTTCAAAAAGCTTGACACATACAACTTGGGTGGGCTGTTATCTCCATGTCTGTGTTGTGACAGTTTCTTGTGAAATAAGGCAAATACCAAGGAGAAATGGGAATCTTACTATGAGCTTGAATGGATCTGTGACAGAAGATCTAACACACCTAGAGCCTGAAAACCCAAGTGGACATGAGAAACAATAGAGCCCGGGTCCACAATCACCATTAGACGAGCACTCATCATTTAGCTGATCAAAGATTGCAAACAAATATAATACTAATTTCAAAACTGAAAAGTTAAAGACATGATTCATATAAGAGGTGGTCGGGTATACAAACCTTGCATTTTCCATTAGAGCAAGCAGCATCGACACAACAACACAAGGCAAGAATAATGACCGAAAGCAAGCAGGGAAGATAACCCATTTGTTATGTGACGAAGTTGAATTAGTGAGGTGTCCAAAAGGAAGTGATAAGGAAAAGAGAATCACAAAAGATCTAATATATGTTAAAAATGAAACGGTGGAAGGGACTCATGGCTTTCTCAATTTTCATGAACAGCCGAAGGGTAAGAGGTTATGTATTTATGTTGCATTAATTATTGAAACAAAGGCAACTCAAAATAGTATTTCACTAGCGAGAATCTGAAAGTTTTTCCAAGTTTTCATAGTTATCTTCTACTTTAAAGAACAACACCAACAGTTGAAGTGCAGTTTTGGATTTTTATTTGAGTGCTAGGTCTTGGTTTTGACAATACAAGATTGTGGCTCATCAACTACTGTAGATGCTGTTATACTTAATTCCGTGCGAAAGTGTGTTATGAGGGTAGAACAAAATATATAACTTTTCCCTGTACATTTATGTTAAAAACAGAAATGCAGGAAAGATTATCTTTATAATCAAATAAACTCGTAAATAAAATGTACATGCATATTGAAACCCGCCTCAAGGTGAGGGAGTCGCTTAGTGCAACACCGAGTGATAGACTCAAAGATTTGTTTGAATTGACCCCCTCACAGATTCTAGGCTCATTACACTCCTTCACACATCTGCTCTCTCTGCAACAGAAATGCATTTTCAAGAACCATCGTCACTTCACCCATTGTTGGCCTCTCTTCAACTGAAGCCAAACATCTCTGAACAATCTCAATGAACACTTCCCAACAAGCAGGTGCTATTACTCCAATAAGAGATGGATCAACAATCTTCTCAAAAATCCCCTTCCTTTCATCATCAAAGGCCCACTTAACAAGGTACTCACAATCTCCACTTGGGGTTAAAAAACATGCTTTCTTCCTACACAAAATCTCTAACATTACCACCCCAAAAGAGTACACATCAGATTTGTTTGATAACCTTGCAGTCACAAAATACTCCGGCTCCAGGTATTCCAAACTAACCTCCAAGTTCTCCCTCAACTCAACTCTTGGTGGCTTTGGCCTTGACTCCTCTTGGGGGTGCTTCTTGCAAAGTCCAAAGTCTGCCACTTTAGGCACCAAATTATGATCCAAAAGAACATTGCTTGATTTCACAGCACGGTGCATGATAGGTATCTTGGTTTCGAAGTAAATGTAGTGCAGTCCACGAGCCACCCCGATGCAGATGTTAAGTCTTTGTATCCATGACAAGGGAACAACACCATTATTCTTGGTGCCATGCAAACAATCGTAGAGGCTTCCATTGGAGACATAATCATACACAACAAACTTGTCACTTTTGTGCTCACAGAAACCAACCAAAGGAACAATATTTGGGTGGTGTAGTTGGCACAGAATCTTGACTTCGACCCTGAATTCTATATCGTAAGCTGGGCTTCTAGTCTTGAAGTGCTTGATGGCTACGTCTCCATGGCCTTTGAGGTGGCCTTTGTAGACCTGACATTGACCTTCTTCACTGACGATTAAACTGGGCTTGAACCCATTTGTGGCTGCTTGAAGCTCAGCAAGAGAGAAGCGGTGACAGAATTGTTCTATTGGGATACAGTTGCTTGTGGTTTTGGATTTTGTGGTGGTGAAAAATGGAAGACAGGGAAAAGGAGCCATTTTGGGGTGGAATGGAATATTGCGTGTGAAGCATATATAAGTCAATGCTAGTTACAAGATTCATGGTTCTTGCTGCTATGGATGGCTTGATTCGAACCGTGTGGTCAAATTTGTGGGCTTGACTTGAAAACTTGTGATCAGACTGTGATTGCCATCGATTGCTGCAATTTGTCATCCCCTTGTGAGAATTATCATGCACAAACAAAGTCAACTTTTGTTATTATTTCCACTACATAGAAATAGCTAGGTTTCTATATAAATTATTAGAATGGAAGTTCTATAAACTAATTTCAATTTTTTATTAGATTTATTTTATTTTATATATTGTATATGGCCTAATACTCCTCGATCCATGTATCTTGGATGTAATTACATAGTTAAACATGATTAGTTCATCATGTCGTATTAATACAAATATTTAATCATGATATTCATGTTAATAGGATCCAAGTTCAATTATAAGTAAGTTGATCTCACTCAAATCAAAATATACATGTAATAATATTTATTATTTTAATTAATTAATTTAAATTTGTTAGAGATAAAGACAATAAACACCTAAGAAGTCGATTAATATCCGCATCGAGAAGACAATAGCTCCCGATTCTTGTAAGAACCTTTTATTTTCTTCTATTACAAAGAATTTAGATTTTTTTTATCCAAACATATTCTTAAACTTAATCATTTTTCACCATCACTGTTGGTTTCATGGAATTATGAAAATCCAAAATGGTTCACGTTACTTTTCAAAAGTATCTTTTTATTTAGAAAATTCATTTGGGTCATTCATTTTTAGAAAATGAATACAGTTGTCCTAAACATATCAATGAATTAATTGAATCATTAACGAAAATATTCGTTGTTTTGAGAAGCACTTACTAATAAGTGTATTTGGATAATTTTCATTATTGGTTTTCGTGTGAAAAAAGTAATTACCTGTTGAATGTAAAAGGAGAATACAGATTTTATGTATGGTGGCCATGTCTTGAAGCCTAATCTATAAATAGCCGAAAGTTGAAAAGGGATGACACATTATATCAACTAAATTGTCTATTTAGAAGTTGGATGCATGTGTGGCTTGTTTTTATTGTTTTTTCCCCTATATTCTATTAATATCTTGAATGAGTTGGAGCTAGTCTATGAAATTAGTGGGGGTGAAAGAAGTTCAAGTCTTGTCTTTAATCTTAAAAATGTTTTCTAATATGTTAGGTATATATTAATTAGTGGAGATAAGTTATAAATTTTACCCTATACAAATAGGATGAATCCTATATGATATATTTATTACTTGGTTTCAATTCCTTCTCTCTCGTAAATGAGGATTATTTTAAAAAATCTTTGTAAAGTATATTTTAAAAAATAAATATGAAAAATTAAAGCAAACTTATTTATAAAATTAAAAATAAGCTTTAAATAAATTATATATAATAAATTTTTACAAAATAATTTTTGTATTTATTTATAGTAAAATGTATTTCACTTTTTATTTTAAAAAATTATTTAAAGATAAAATTATTTCATATGTCGAATTGTTAATGGTTGTAAATAACTTAAATAAGTCATTTCTTTTACCAATGCACTCAAACATTAAGAATTCAGTTAATTACGTAAATTTACATTTCACCTAGTTTTCTCTATAAGAATTTTGCATTTATGTTGAACATTAATACACCAAGTTACCAAATGTAAATATAAAACAAAACAAAAGGAACGATTCAAATTTGCGTCGGCTCAATCCAGGATCCAACGTAGATTTTGTACAAAATTGAATTGGTTTTGACTTTAAATCAAAATCTGAAAATTTTATAATAAAAATGTTAATAATATTATTATGGTTATCAATAATATTATTAATATTTTTATTATTATTAATGTTATTATTGTTAATAATAATATAAAAATAATAATATGAATAATAATAATAATTAATTAGTGATAATAATAATAATATTAATAATTTGGATTTTAATTTTAGAACTTGAGTTGGATTTCAATTTGTAAACTAGTGGAAGCTTGTGATTTAGATTTTGGAACATGTTTGGAGAATGGAAAGGAAAACAAAAGATATTTTACATTTGAAATTCAAAAGTATATTTGAAATTCAAAAGTATAATTTAATTGTAGTTTAAAATATCTAAAAAATCTTGACTAAAGTAACCACATTTTATTAAGTATTGTCTATATTAAAAGCAACTTTAATTAAATTTGATTTAAAATATTCACACTTAAATGTCACATTTTTATAATTTTAGGCCACATTTTTTAACATGGTTTATTCTTTTTTAAAGATCAATGTCACAAAATCGTGCCTTAAACATCCATGATACGTAAAACATGTTCTATAGTAATTTATAACTCATTTTTAAAAATATTAGCTTTTTCACTTTTAGGTCACATTTATACCCGTGGTCACTTTTAGGCGACAATTTTATTTTTTAGTCCACACATTCTACAAGAAACGCTTAAAAAATGTGGTATATATAATCAATGATTTTATAAACGTAATTTTTAATAGTCCTTAAACTACACTTATAAAATTGTTGTCTTTTCTATGTTTAGGTAATTGTTATATATGTATGACCTAGTTTAGTATTACCTGAAGTAAAAAAAGTTATAGTGATTGTTGTATGTATTAAAAGATGTTTTCCAATTAACATGTTTGTGTCACTCACAACTCTAATTAAAGTAAATACATGTTCAATGTAATGAAAAATGTAAAATTTACCTTATCATCTTTACCATTCCTAAATTTTAAATTTCAATTTTAAACATCTAATTAGCATTTATCTATTGTATTAAATTAATTTTAACAATTAATTTCAATATTCAAAATTTAACATTTAAACATCTAAATAACACAGTTTCAATGTCAAAGGGTTACCAATGATAATCCAATGGAAACATTCATGTATTTTCATGATTGAGATCCTAAAAAACAACCTAGGTATCAATTTAAAAAACAAAAAGGAGGTTTAGATAACTAACCTTAATGAGGAACTTTAACTCAATCCAATCGAACAAAAACATCCACCACACCAAACTACTCACAAAGAACAAAGAAAATTAGTTTTGGGTCACCAATTGGGTCACAAACTCACTCTCCGCCATTGAAGAGAACAAAAAAAAATCATTTATGCGAAGAAGAAAGTGGGGAAGAATAACCAGTGATAATTGTTGTTTAAATATCAAATTAAAATGATTTTAGTGGAAATTGTCTAACACAATGTTAGATCGTCTAACACCAAAGAGATGATAGTATAATTGTGGTCAAATGATCCAAGTCATCTTCCAACGAATCTAATAGTGAATAAAAGAAATCAGTATTCAGAACCTATCTGAATAACAATAAAGTAAAGAGGGGTTCGTGATTGTTTAGCAAGAAAATATAATATACGTTATAAGATGAATGAGAAACATATGACTCCCAAGTTCTTTTACTAATGAATTCTTCACAAGTTATCTAAAGATTATAATCCTTTAATTATCATACATGATTAAACTAAATCAAACATGTGTTAATCCAATTCAATCGAATCTTATCATAAAACATGCGTCTACTAATGTACCCCACTTGTATCCATCTGTCTACTTATGGGAGGAATTGCAGGGGGTGATTCAACTTCTTGCGCTATATGTTGTTGTAAGTGTTGCTCGAATTGGTGGTTGCTCAATCCTGCTAGAGCGTAGCGATTTGTTGATGAAGGGTTAGTATATCATTATGATGTTGTTTTCATAGGGTTTGCATCTCATTGAGATGTTTCATATAAATTTCATGTCCTTGTCTAATTTGAGTTGCATTCCAATGATCATGTATTGCACAACTATTTCATTATCCTTTGGAGGACGATGTCTATGTGTGCCTTAAGGGCTTCTAGAACAAAGGGATTCATCTCAAAATGTGATGTTGACACAACTATTTGACTAGTGAGTACCACAAGAATTGTGACTTAGGATGAGTTACTAGAGCCCCATGATGGACACCAGATGTTCTCACCGAAGATGAGTTGGAGTCATCTAGGTGGATGCTTGAGTTATATAAGTTGATTGACCTCCTCGTTAAAGGATTGTCGAGCTTTGATGACAAAGACTAAGTGGTGATCCACTTGCAGAAAATTCTCTAACGCTCAAGTCAGTAAAAACATAAAGCGGTGTGAGTAATTAAGTGAATAAATAGTATTTACTTGAATACTCCATAGAGAATGAAGTTATATTTATAAATTTTTGAACTTGATAAGATATCTAATTATTTAATTAATCCGTAGTCAAATATCAAGTCAATTTCAACGATAACAAAAAGTTAGATTTTAAAAAATCGGATCTGTAAATAATTAATAAATGAAAATTATATTCTCACTATTTTTCATTACAAGATATTACAATCTTTAACATTTATGCTTCGTGAATGAAAATATTCCATTATGTAAAGGCATGAACAAGTAAATGCTAATGACTTAACCTGAATCATTAAAAAACCTTATTTATGCTATGTATGTTTCTATTAATGAAAGAATTAATAAATTAATTAACATCAAGAAGATACCCTCCTATTTATGCATGAAGAGAGAATCAAATATAAATAATTAACCTTACACCATATGAAAAGATATAATACAAAAATGAATGAATGCTCTGATTTTTTGAGGTCCTAATATTTCTTATGTGGAACAACAACGAAAGGCAATAATATGCTTTGCTTTTTAGTTATGGATAATCTATTCTTTTTGTGTGTACACGTATCAATTTTTTGTGTACACGTATGAATCGCCATAAATCTTGAATTGATGGATATGAAGATGATTGTTGAATAATTAAAGTCCGAACTGAAAAGTAAAAAGAGAGTGAAAACTGAAAATGCTTATTTAATTATTATATTATAAATTATCTTTTGTCCATATGGATAAATTCATATTTATTTCCTTCTTAACATAGTTGTCCATTAACTATACCAACATCCATAATGGTTGAAGAACCAGTAACCACAGTGTTTTGACAAAACCAATGCTTATATAAATGAACCCAACCACCAACCTAGATTACCAGAATGTCCTATATTTGATGTCCTCAAAGTCCAAATTAATTATTAAAAATCCAAAAACAGCACTTCAAACCGTTGGTGCTGTTCTTTATAGTTCGGCGATAGGTATGAAAACTGAAAAGTTAAACCTTTCACACTCTCATTAGTCCACCACTACAACTATTGTTTTGAATTGATTGGTCTCTAATTATTAATAAAGGCAACATACCCTCTTTCCCTCTCAATTCTGCGAGTTCCTTTTTGGCATTTTTTCACTATAAATTTGACACCTTTTTAGGATTATCTTTTCCTATTCACCCATTTCAATTCCTTTCACTATTCCAACAAGTCATTGTAAACATGGGTTTTCGTTTGTTCTTGCTTTTGGTTGTTATGCTTCCGCTGTGTTATCGTGTTGATGCTGCTTGCTCTAATGGAAACTGCAAGGTTTGTGTACCCTCCCGCACCTGCTTTTGAATTATGCCTTTAACTTCTCTGTTTTCAACTCTTTATCATATTCTTTTCGAATCTTTGTTCAGCTAGATGATGAGTGCAAGTCTAATGGTGATTGTGGAGCAGGGCTCTACTGCTTCTCTTGCCCATTTGGGTATTTAGGCTCTAGGTGTGTGAGATCTTCCATCACAGATCAATTCAAGCTCATTGTAAGATCCCAATTCTTAAATGTTAAAGTTCTTAACATGGTATGAACAAGTGACAAAATTTAGAGACACATGGGGTGATTCAGATTCTGGTGGGGTTGGCCAGAAGCTGTTTCCTGTTCCATCGTTTTATATATATCTGAACATTAACTGTCTCTTCGGGGAAAAATGTAAAAAAACTTTCAGGAAGTTGTAATTTTTTTAGTTTGGATATCAAATGAGAGTGCACATTCTCTTTTGTTTGGTTCCGAATCTTTAAATTTTGATCTTAATCTGTTGTTAATTGGCTGTTTTTTTGTTTAGAATAACTCTCTACCGTTCAACAAATATTCATTTTTGACAACACACAATGCATTTGCCATTGATGGAGAACCATCACACACAGGAAAGCCTCGAACTACAATTACTAACCAAGAAGACAGTGTAACCGAGCAGCTAAAGGTATTATGTCATTCATTATTGCTATGCTTAACTTCTGTTAATTTTTCTCATGTTCTGGTCTCTTGCAAGTGTTTAAAGTCACTATTTTCTTCCATCAATGTTTCATTTGTAGAATGGAGTTAGAGCACTAATGCTAGATACATATGATTTTGATGGAAAGGTGTGGTTGTGTCATTCATTTCAAGGCCAGTGCTATGACTTCACAGCTTTTGTATGTAAAAATCGTCTTCCCACTCTTTCCTAACTTGTTTCTTTACAAACACTAATGACCAACAAGTTTCTCTACACAAAGATCCTAACTTTATAATCAACAAGTAGGAACCAGCCATAGATACACTGAAGGAAATTGCAGCTTTTCTATCAGCCAATCCAACAGAAATTGTCACGCTCATATTGGAAGATTATGTTAAAACTCCAAAAGGATTGACAAAAGTCTTCACGGACGCTGGTTTGATGAAGTTTTGGTTTCCTGTGACTAGAATGCCAAAGAAAGGAGGAGACTGGCCTCTAGTGAGTGATATGGTTGCAAAAAATCAAAGATTATTAGTGTTCACATCTGTCAGGTCTAAAGAACAAAGTGAAGGCATTGCATACCAGTGGAATTACATGGTTGAAAATCAGTGTAAGATAACACTAGCCACTGAAGCTCCTCTATTCTTTATTGTGTAATAGGCACTGGTTAAAGTAAAGAAAAAACACGAGAAGGTTGAGTGTGGATTGTGGTATACATTTATGCTTCCTTACATTGTCAATTTTCACTTTGGTGATCTTAAATTCATCAGATGGGGATGGTGGAAGAAAATCAGGAAGCTGTCCAAGTAGAGCAGAATCTTCTCCTCTTAACGACAAGAGCAAGTCCTTAGTGTTGGTAAACTATTTTCGGTCTGCTCCACTTAAGCCAATCACATGTGAAGATAACTCTGGAGGTCTGATTGACATGCTACAAACCTGTCATGGTGCTGCTGGCAACAGGTGGGCTAATTATGTTGCTGTTGACTATTACAAGGTACAACTTTGGCATTTTTCTGTTTTTACTACTAATTTTGTTGCTGAAGCATAAATTTTTTGACTCATTCATGCCAATATCCGTTATAATTTGGGGATCATTGTGCAGAGAAGTGAAGGAGGAGGATCCTTTAAAGCTGTGGATACTCTCAATGGGAAGCTTTTGTGCGGTTGTAATGATGTTCATGCCTGTGTGGTAAATAAATTCACTCTTACATTCTAGAAAGAAACATGAAGTTAGTACATAACTGTTCAACAATTGAATTATGATTCTTTTCATTTTCAGCCTGGATCTACTTCACAAGCTTGCTCAGCAAAGAAAGCATAGCAACAAGCTTCCTGAAATGTTTAGATTTAGAGTCTCTTTAACTGGAATTGCTTGTTTTCATCCCCTTATTTCTGGTTCGATACAATACAAATACTATTTTATGGAGCCAGTTTTACCAGTTTATATGTTTGATTCACAACTACTAAAGTGTAACACTAGTTACCAGAATATCTTTAAACGTGTAAGTGACATTTGTAGAATATACATGTTTTAAACAGATTGGAAAGTGTTTTAAGATTCGCATTGAGCATACAAATTTAATTGAACCACTATTTCAAGCGTTTGCTCTACTTTCCAACATCCACCTACCATGATACAAGTTCTATTATTTTGTGTTCATTCAAGTTGGTAAATGAATGTGATACATTTTCATCTTGTCTAATAATATTCCGAAAATCTGGCTTGTCACAACTTTGGTGAACTTCTTTTTCAATTAAATATTTGACAATTCTATCATATTTTTATCATAGTACACTTGAATCTTAGATCTTGGAGAAGTAGTCTAAACCATAAACCTTCATTGAGTCCAAGAACTATTCATCTAGTTTCAACTTCTATACTAGATCTAGCTACAACTTCTTGTTTTTCCATGTGACAAGATTACATCCTACAAAATGTGAAGTATCCAAAGGTTGATCTTCTATCATTAAGAGCACTTGTCCAATCTGCATCAATATAAAACATCACATTGGAGTTCTCCTTGAACAAAACTTTTTTTCCAAGAATAATGTATCTTAAAATCTGTATATTAACATCCATGTTTTTTCACCTAGATTGTGTATGAACTGACTAACCACACTGAGAGCATATGCTAAATATGGTATGGAATTTCCCTGCAAGTCCTTAACATCTCACCTTGTTAGTTGGAGTTTGATTTTCTTCAATACACAACTTCAATCCTTTCAACTGGAGAATTTGTTGGTTTGCATGTTGTCATCTCATTTTCTTTAAATAAATTCAATTCATACTTTCACTAAGAGAAAAATACCTGGTTTTGATCTTGAAACCTCATTTCCAAGAAAGTATTTCAAAGGACCAAGATCCTTCATTTCAAATTCATTTGCCAAGTACTCTTTCAATGTCTTGTGTTCATCTAGATCATTCCAGTAACTATCATGTCATCAACATAAACAATAAGAATTGTAATATTTTCCTTTTTTTCTTTAAAAACTATGGCCTTGGTTGCTCTGTTTATATCCAAAAACAAGCATTGACTTGGTGAATATCTATCAAATCATACTCGTGGCATTTGCTTTAGTCTATATAATGACTACTTCGACTTGCATGGCTTCTTGTTATATGTATCCAGGATCCCACATCCTTATCGTAGCTCCATATAAACTTTTTTAGACAATTCTCCGGGTAAGAAGTTATTTTTCACATCAAACTGGTGTAAGGACCAATCAAGGTTCACAACTAGAGATAACAAAATTTGAATTGTGCTAATTTTGTCTAGGAGAACAAATGTTTCAATATAATCTATTCCATATGCTTGTATATCCTTTGTCATTAATCTAGCATTGAATCTCTCAACTGCACCATCTACATTAAATTTCATAGTATACACCAATCAACATCCTATTGTATTTTTCCAACTGGACAATCTACCAATTTCTACTTTTCATTCTCCAAATTTGGTGGCATCCTTCCACCTCGAGTAAGCTAAAGCTTCCTGCACACTACTATATTTGAGTTAGACAAATTCCAATTACAAATGTAATTACTCATAAGATATCTTACAAGTGAAGTCAAGATCGTAAGTAGGTTTGGGAATACCTCTATGACATGATATGAAAAAATTCTTCCTCATCATGTGATTATTGATCAATCAGATTGTTGCACACTCTCATCATCTCCTAATACAACTTTGTTATCCCCTTTCTTCAGTCTCCAATCTGAATTCAATATTAACTTCTTGTGGAACAAAAATCGAAATTTCATCATAATTTTCCCCTTGAATTTCAACTCAAGAAAAAATATCTCAACACTATCTCATGAAAAACTACATCTACAATAGTAAATATTTGTTTAGTTTGTAAATTGTAGCAACCATATCTTATTTTTTGTTGATCAACATAGCTAAGGAACACAATAGTTTGAAAGTGACTGAAGAGGACTTACACTCAAGATGCCTAGACTATGTGCAATTGATAGCGTACCTTTGGATTGAACTACCATGAAATTGATTTCTCCAACAATTCGGACAAAGACAAACAAACAAAAATGCTAAGCTTTGGTACCAAATTGTGAAAGAATTCTCTGTATCTTTTTTCATTCATATCATTATATACAATATAGACTTAAACCAGTTTATAAAAATATGACTATAAAATATTTATACAAACATATAATTTAATCAATGAAATATCTTCCTCTCAACAAAAATTAGACAAAGAAATCAACAAAAATTACATAAACAAATCAACCTTATTATGGTTGTAAAAGCTCAACCTTCCTAAAACAACCTTAAAATATCTGCCTTTGTTGAAACAATCGTATTAAACTCCTCTCATCAAAATCGTTTAATCCAAGAAATGAAGCAGTGATTCAATTGGCCTAACTAGATAATGGGTTTTGGCTATGAGAGTGCGCCTCGGTAATGTCTGCACTTTCTTGTAGTTGCAGGGCATACTTAAGCATCCAAACGACGTCGTTCATGGACGGTCTCTGCGTTCCAATTTCTGACAAACAACTCAACCCAATCTGGCAAAACACTCTAAAGCAATTGGGCGTGATCTTCCCCTTCAACGTGGGATCCAATATCTGTGCAATGGTCCCATTTTGGTGACAGTATCTAACCCAATTCCCAAGCGACTCTTCTCTCGGCTCCGCCGTGCGGATCAGAGGAGGACGAGCGCACAGTACCTCAAACAACACTACTCCGAAAGAGTACACGTCAGACTTTTCCGT
>Ga0123342_1004052_pt1 | contig 22835 bp, 18 predicted proteins | sample Turbeawhitnodule_FD_89960 | JGI IMG/M metagenome (GOLD analysis project Ga0123342, IMG submission 89960) | Root nodule microbial communities of legume samples collected from Mexico - Turtle bean Mexico white nodule | ecosystem: Host-associated > Plants > Roots > Nodule | place: Mexico: Nepantla... | reverse complement strand
TATATTTATAGTATATCCTAAAAATGTAACCTTAGTTTGAATTTTTCTTAATCTCTTTTGCATAAATGACCTAAATGTACTACAGAAAAATATTTATATTGAATAAAAATATCATTCATAATATTTTAGAATTCATTAATTAGGTGCATTTTTTAAGCTTAATGAAATTATGTTCCTTGCTCAAAAGGTGTTATAAGGACAAATTAATTATATGTCTTTTTCTACCATCGAAATTTGTTGCCTCGTGTAATATTTTAACTAAATCAGATTTATGGGTAGCCGCTGCCTTATATCCATTTTAATACTTTGATAAGTAGGGATGGCAAAGCAGGGCGGGCCGTGCGGGCCGGCCCGCTAGTAAAAAACGCGGGGCGGGCTGACCTTTTCAACCCGCTAACCCGCATTAGCCCGCCCCGCATTAGTCCGCAGCCCACGCGGACCAGCAGCGGGGCGGGCTGGCCCGCTAACCCGAAAAAAAAAATGGATGAAAGTTTTTCTAAGGCGGTATCCAATGTTAATGAAATGGAAGAATGTCAATAATGTTTATGTTTAATGTTTTTGAATTAATGTTTATGTTTATGTTTAATGTTTTGGAATTAGGTATTTTTAATGTTTTGAAAGTGGAAAAATAGTGATATTTGATATTTATCTTAATGTTTAATGTTTTGATATTTGAAAAGGAAGAAAAAAAAAATTTAGGTTTGATAGTAACAAATATATAAGTTTAATTTGACAATTTTTTAAAAACAAAATGTAAAAAAAAAAAGAATGCGGGAACTCTTATGCGAGGCGGGTCGGAAATTCTAGCCCGCAATAACTTTGCGGGACGGGCTAACCCGCCCCGCATTTTTGCGGACCAAGCGCGGGGCGGGCTGACCCGCTTTGCCACCCCTATTGATAAGGACTTTTAATACTAGAAGTTTTATTTTCTCTTTAATTCTTTCATATTTTTTTATTATATTTATATATTTTTTAATTAAGTTTACTTTGGTTTTAGAGACTTCTTGTAATAAGTTTAATTATTTTAATTTGAGGGTATAATAAAATCAAAGCATATATCCCTTTTTAGACTTTATAATTTATTGTATATTTCTTTTTTTTTATTAGTTATATTTCTTGCCTATTTTATTCATCATTTTGAACAAACTCATTTAATAGTTATAAAAGTTCAATTTTTAACAGTGAGTCTTCCAATTTATCCATTATGAAAATTAATGTAGAGATTTGTTCCCTAATTAACATGATAAACGTTTTAAGATCTCATCAATCATATAAGTTAGGACTTTGAAATAATTTTGTCTTTACTGTTTTTATTATCTTCAAAAGTAAAATTATGTAATTAATAAATCACTTCCATGCTCTCTACATTATCAATTTCATATTTTTAAGATGTTTCTTTTGAACCATAATTGATTAATCCGTTTAAAATATTTTTTTATTTTATTATAGCTAATTTTTTGTTGTTGTAACCTAAATTTAGTTATTGTGTATATTAAAGTTTCTACAATAATTTGTTCTTGAGTTGCTATTTCAACAATATTTAAGACTAATTAATTTTCTTCTAAATTACATATAAATTATACCACCAACCTTTTAATTGACGCATGAAATATTATACTTAGGGTTGTCCCAAACATGTTTTAGCTTTATAGGCAACAAGAAATTTAAAATGCTAGATATAATATACCTTGTTAAATTCTCTTCTTCTTTTTTCTATTTGAATGACACGATAAGTGGGTCTTGGATAATAATTTTGTAATTTCGGTCATTTTTATTTTGAAATTTTATTTTATTTACATAGAATTCAAGTTTTTCTAAGGTGTTCACAAATAATTATTATAAACTTAAATTTTCTAAACTTCTTTTAATATTTTCAATGTCTAATTCAACATCACTCCTAAATGTTATGGCTTATAGCACTTTCGGGGAACGTAGTATAGTTTGTATATTGGTTTTAATGGGACATTAATGTCAAATTTAATTTTAAAAAACTCAATATATCTATGCAATTTTTATTTTTTATTTTTTATTTTATTTAACTCTTTTTTACATAAGGTCTAAAACATTATTCGAATAATTTGGTTATTGATGCAATTTTTTGATATATTTTTTGTTTACAACTTTTTGTTCACCACCTATATGTTTAAAAAGGTTGCTCCTACTTCTAAATCTTTTACTTGTATTTTTTGCCCTATAAAGGATGATATCTCTTTATTATTTTACTGTTCAAAGTTTTCTGAAGTGTTAAAATTTTGTTCCTATAAATGATGATACTTTTCTATTATTTTAATGTTCAGAGTTTTCCAAAGTGTTAATTCTAAAGAGTTTATTCTTTTTCATTATTAATAGGTTGATTAAATTACTTATTGTACAACAATCTAAAAACCAGTCAAAAGAATACATGTTAATTTTCTTATCTCCTTAAACTTCAAAACTCTCTTTGTTTCATTCTTTATCTATAAGTTGGTATCTAGCAAGAGTATTTGTGAAATAGTGGATAAATAAGGAAGAAATTTCATTTTACTAGGTACTTGAAATCTAGATGTACTTCGTTTATTTTTTTGGTAATGGACTTGTAGCCCTAAAATAATAATTAATTTTTTGTACACAAATAAATTAATATAAATAATTTGAAAGCGTCCAATTCTTTCATCTAAAGTTTGGTCAAAATATTTTATATTTAGTTTTATTGGTTTAAAAGTGTACTCTTCAATGTCATTATTTATTATTAAGATGAAACTTAAATCTGATCAGAAAATAACAGCAATAATACCTGTAGTCCTACATCTAAGTTGTATCCATAGTAAAAATAATGCAAAATGTTAAGACGCAATGCCCGTTTCCTTTACTTTCTGCTTCTCTTCAAGTCATAGATGCACACTTCACAAATGAGATAAAAAAACTATTATTTCGAGGGGGGATTGTTACAACAGTTGGGTGACAAAAAACATAGGTGTCCCACTTAGTAAGTGATCAATCCTATGTTGCTTTTGGATGTTTCATCAACTCTGCTCATTTTTCCCATCCAACAGGCAAATCAATGAAATCACAGGTAGTGTCATCTAACAAATTATGTCTTTAGTGGTGCCTTCTTCTCTCTGTCAGATATCCGAGCAGGTGCATTGGAATGTGATTTGAATCTTCCCCTTCCTCCCTCTTCCTTTTCCTGAACAACACATAGATACATATATATTATACACATACATACACACACATATATTTCATAATATCACATTCAATCTCCCAACATCGCATATGTATAGGTGTTTAGCGAGTAGCAATAACAGAGAATATGAACAATGTTGATGCATCAGTCAGACAGCAGAAAACAAGATGAAGGGTGGGTTTCTGACCTTTTTCTTAACAATTTGAACCACATCTTCGTCACGAAGATTATGACTAAGACCGCAATGTTGTGGGTAGTGCCTTGCACTAGTGCCCCAGACCAGAACATACTTGACATCCTTCACCAAACTTCTGTGAATATGGTTGCAGAAATCTTCTACAGTGCAGCCTCCTCTATCCTAAAACATATTTTGCAAGAGAAAGTGACATCTCTATTATAGATTGTAGGATTAAAAAACAAAGAAGCCAAAGGTTTTCAAGCTAGTTATAAATAGAATAAGGGACACAGATTATGCAACATACAGCAGAAAGAACCACAGGATCAGAGAAATCAGGCTGCTGGCCTTGTGGTTTTGTGTAAATTCTAACCAAACCCATTTCGTCCCACATCCTTGCAAGTAGTCTGTCTAAGTTCAGCTGACAAAAAGACAAATTTGTGTTAGAAACATTAGTAGTAACATGCAATAAAAGGGTAAAAAGAAAAAAAAACACAATTGCTAAAACCTTATGGTGTCTCATTCTTCTTCAGACAGTGAAAATATTAACCCACCTTCAAATTGCAGCTAATGACAACAGAATTGGGTTGACGAGCTAATCTGTCCACATCATCAATACCAATGACATCTATCTTGTTGTAGACATACACACACTTCATGTATTTTCGGTTTCCTTCAATGACATCTATGAGATCATCCACTGTAGCATCCTCACGGAAAAGGACCTGAAAGTCAAATTGTCAGATACCTCCCTTTACATAGGTTGGTAATAGAAAACAAAGTTCCATTATATCATATAGTAAATGTGGTAATTCACCAAAAAAAATGTAGTAATGGATATTACATAATTTATCAACATGGTGAGGTTCCAATACTGATAAAAGCCAGTTATATCAAGACTACCCTACACAGGCTGAAAATTACAACTGCACGATCATATTGTTCCACAACTAAAGGTCCTCGGAAAGGAATTGCAACTGATTACTTTACAGTTTGATATATACCTCTGCATTGTGAATCTTGTACTCGTGCAGGATCTGATAACAAAGCTTCTCATCCACATGAGTCAAAGGCAAAGTGCTGTTAAATGAAATGCCCCCTGTCTTTTTCTTTTTAAAGTATATCTGCCAAGAAACATAAACCTCCAAATTAATGAGAAAATGATGACAAAAACATATATATCCAACTTGGTCCTATATGCTGTATATAATACATGCTTCATGACACATCCCAACGTATTGGAGCACAATCATACCTGAGGAGGTCTCTTGTTTAACCGCAAGCCCACAGCTTCCAGCTCTCTGGTCAATATTTGCCTATGGCCCTCACTCTGACACATTGGAAACACAGAAAAAAAAGGTCATGGATTGAAAGATGTAAGTTTTAAATTTTAAATTTAAATATAATTAATCTATCTAAACGTGACTGAATCAATTTTGCATGCAACATTGATCCAGAAAATGGACAACAAAATAGTGAGCAGACACACTAGCACTGTGGTATGCTGGTGTACCCTGTGCATGGTAGGAGGCCTTTTAAAGGAGTGAAAAGAAAAAGGAAAAATGAGAATATGAAGAACTTGCATTTATTATTTACTCCGTGGAACACAGGGTAGGAAACACTATGGATTAATATTATCTGATGTAATAGGATAGAAGAGATGTGCAAATGAATTTATATGTACAAAGAAAAATTAAAAGTGGCAGTGCCAGTGAGAAAAATTGCATAATTAAAAAAAGCAACTAGCTTAGTTCTAGGAGGGCCTGTTGGGTGTCTTAAATGATAATGTTTGAGACTACACATTCTTAGCTACTTATTGTCTCTAGCTTAAATAATAATTTACTGCATTTACATACATGCCACTTTATCAACTAGAAATACTAACGACATAAAGAGTAAAAGACTGGATTAGGAAATGTAAACGAAACTTACTTTGGAAGCATCAAGAACCATCAACACTATGTCGGAAGATTTAGCAACAGCAATAACCTGAGAGAACATTCAGAAAACAAAAATCCTACACTGTTAATAACAAGGAAGCCAAACAGTAAGTGAAAAGAACAAAGTGCCATCATAAAAAACTGGACTTAGAGTCTAACTCAATTCGATAAAAAAATTTTGAGATGAAGACTGCCCAAGTCGTATAAACACTACTTTAGTCATATCTCTGGTTAATGTAAGACCTCAACCACCAGAATCACCATCTCAAAAGCTGGCACTATAAAATGCTTCACCCAGCCTTTTAGTCAACCCTCACAGGTAGCATTTTTGGAGACACTAACAGCCTACTTTAATAGGCCACAATTAAGGAGGGTTAGGGGTGACTGCAAGCAAGGCAACTTTCCAACATACACCCAGGGTATAGACCTAAAGTGTGACTGTAGATCTAAAGATAAGCTTTGATGTCATGTTAGATTAAGGACTATGGGTGTAATTCAACCACACACAATTGGCTTGTAAGGTCAGGATAATCCAAGTCTTATAAACATATAATAGTCATATCTCTTAATCTCAACCTCCTAAAGTTAAAGTTTGGTGGTTGCACTTTCCAATGCTGAACTAAACCTTTCTTGACAGCCCCTTTGTAGGTAACCCTTCTCTAGACAGTGGCAACCAATTCAAATAGGCTGCAATGCAACAAAGTATGCCTAGCAATTAAGGAAACTCTCCAACACATCACATTCTGCTAAATATACACTAGATACCTCAGTTTGCTGCATTAGTCAATCTAACAACAACACTATTTTAATGTTGCTTATCAATGAAAAGAAAAAAGAAAACACTACCCTATCCCTTGAATGATAAAAATCAGCAATTTTAGTTTAACCTGTCTCCCTCGTCCCTTGCCTTCAGAAGCACCTTCAATAATTCCAGGAAGATCAAGTAACTGAATTTTAGTATCATTATAGTGTATAATACCGGGAATACAGGTCAGAGTTGTGAACTCATAAGATGCAGCTTCAGAGTGTGTGCCCGTTAACATTGTCAAAAGAGTAGACTTCCCCACACTGGAGTATGGAAAGGCAAAAAATGGAAAGGGTTAGCACCAAGCCATTTAACTAACCCAAATAAAATTTAAGCAGATGCCTAAAACATGTATACACACATCCAAATTACAATGATTCAACGAAATATAGCCCAATGAACTGTAATCAGTTTAGATAATGGTAGTAAATAAAATACACCAATTATCAAAACTAAAGGCAAAGGGTTATTTTAGAAGGCAGACCTTGGAAATCCGATCAGCGCAACACGTCCATGGCCAAATTTTGTAACTTCAAATCCTTCTCCACCTCCACTAGAACCCTATTAAAGAATTTGATAATAAGATAGTATACCACACCTTAAAAAAATGTTTACTAAGGAACAGCAACTGTGGCAGACAAAAATAACGATAAACCTAGGCTTGTTGAAATACATAAATAATATAAGAGATTCACTAACCAGATCCCAAGTAAATGATTCAGTAACCAGAATCCAAGTACCTTAGTTATCATATTAATTATTTGTTGGGAGGAAAAGTATGTTTGAGTAAATTTTTCTTAAACACTTCTAGGAGAAGAAAATAAAAAGGAAAACTGAAATAAATCTCTTCACAAGCTAAAATTAACTCATGCATAACTTAATTTGTAGAAACTCTCATATTAGCTTCTCCAAAATCTTATTATTATCTTATACATAGGCAAATTTCAACTTATAGAGAAGTCTATTTCACTTTCTTTCATATTTTCTCCTCCTGTAAGTACTAAGAAAAAAATGTATTCACACAGACATAAAGAGGATTACAAAACGAGAATCCTCCTAAAGAAAAGAAAAGAAAAGGGAAAAACATGAAAAAACAACTGAAGGAAACAAAAAAAAAAGACGAATTGAAGTCAATAAAGAACTTGTACCACTCAAAAGTTAAGGGGGAGTTCAGATAGAAGAATCCGGTATCAACTCTCCATCCATAACCACTGTTTTCATACAAAAACAGAACATTACTATAAAACCTTATTCTTGTTCTTCTTACTGATGCCTTCAAAATGAATAGATAGGAAGAATTTTGGAATCCAGAAAAATCCATTACTTCTTAAGAAAAAGCAAGACTGGTGTAAACAAGACCAGAGACAGAAAAAAGACCCCAGTGGCCTCTTGCTAGCCATTTCTTACTGTTCTCTATTCTAAGCATGTATGCTAATGAAGTGCGGACAGCAGCATAAAGTCTTCAGTCGCTCAAACAGTACAGCTAAAATAATAAAAGTTGTAGCCTAAGTGTATTAATCTAGCAAAGGCTGAAATACTCTCATAACACAAAATTGGACTACAAACTTTCCCTCCTTTTCTAACCAACATAATAAAATAGACCTCACAATCCAAAAAGAAGTTAAATATCTAATATCTAATGCTAAAATGTATGAAATCAATATCATATTGTTTGGATTGTGAACCATATCAGGTGCAGTGACATAATACGATAAAAACAGTAACTATAAAAACTTACTTTCGGAGGCTCCAATAATTGTGTCCTTAGTTTTGCTATCTTCGCCTTGAGCTGCCCAAGATGATACTCTGCACAATACAAAATTCAAAATACATTCATAATCACGAAATTATTAAACACAAAAAGAGGTAGAAGATAAACCCGAACCCAAAATTAGACCACATGGCCAAAGAATTGTTTAAAAAGGTAAGAGAAAAAACAAACACCCAACCAAAAAATACACTTTTTTTCGGGAATTCTATGGCTAGTAGAATGAAATCAGAGGGTACTAAATGGGTACCTGTGGCTTTGTTTTTCTGGGTCCGAGCCATTTCGGCTTCAATTTCTTTGATCTTCTCAATGATACCCATTTTTATTTTCCGCTGTAACCATCAAAAGGGCAATCAGCTAAGCCAATGCAGAAGAATCAAACAAGAGAGAGAGAAACAAGGTACGATCTTAACTGACCGGAAAACACAGTCACACGATGTCGTCGAAAACCCAGAGAGAGAAAGAGAGAAAAGAGTAGGTCTGAGAAGAGAAGATTGAAGAATTATTTCAGGCCCAGCTTTAACACCATCTCATTGGACTAACCTTTTTGTTTCAGAACTCTTATTGGGCACCCTAACATCAGCCGAATTCTTCCTGCACCTCCATATCTTTTCCCTCACCCCTGCATTTTCAAATATATTTTTTAATTTCAATAATACCATTTTAAGTATGGTGGAAATTGTTGTGTTTTCTTCTTTATTTTCAAGTGGAGGTGGTTGTTTGTGGTGGTTAGTAATAAACGTTGGTGATTTAGATAATTTTTGTAGTGTTTTTATGGGTTGTAGTTGTGTTTTTGTCCGTTTTTTTTTTCATTTTTTTGGAAGCTCCAAAATCTAAAAAAAAACTAGTAAGGTGCAAAAATGAAATATAAAACTCAAAAAAAAAATTATTTTCATATTGGGAAACGTCAAATACAATGAATTTTCTCGTCAACCATCTAAAAATGTTTCGACTGAAAGAGAGATATGGAGGTGCGAAGTTGAGGTTATTTAAAAAGTTAAAGTTATGTTTCTTTTCACAATTAATATGGATGTGGAAGAGAAATGTATGAATATACCCAATATTTGACAATTATCAAATCAATTTTTGAAATTTCAAAATTATTCTTCATTTTGGAATTGAAAATTCGCAATTAAAAATACTAGAAAAGGAAATCTGAAGTACATTTTTGTATGTTTCGGAAATAAAAGTATGGAAACAACATCCAGAAAGATATTCCAAAAAAGAGATTTTAAAATCTAAAAAAGTATTCTAGAAATCGAAATTTGAAAATATAATTCAGAATATCAAATCTTAAATACATTTTTACTTGCATCTCACTTCCATTTAAAAACTATAAAAAAAAACATTTTGATGATTTGGTATGAGTGTTAAAGTGTAGATTCAGGGTGTAGAAGCAATTGCCTAAACATTTTGAAATTGTTGTGATGTTAATTTTTATAATTTAGGAAAAGGAAAAATGTATAATATTGATTAGTTAAAATAAAAAGGCATCAAACTTTTTTTACTTTACATATCACACAATAGATAAAGGAAGAGAATTCGTTAAATCAATGTATAAAATTATAGTTTCACTTTATTCTCGTAAATAATTCAACAAAATTTTAATATTAATTAAAAATGAAAGTTATAAATAAAACACAATTAAATGTTTCCTAATTTTCTTATTTTAAAATGCTAAGCTCACATAATTATATAATTTATCTTTGATCACGCAATTTTATATATTGTTACAAAAACATGAAATTATGATTCAAGTGAAATTCCAACTGAGAAAATATTAACCATCTTCTACAAAACAAACAATACATTATCAAATAATAAAACTAATATTTCATAATATATTTTTTTGGGGAGCAAATCATCTCAAACTAATACATTTGAAATTTAAGCTAAATAAAAATATCGATTAAAGCCTTTAATATTATAAAATATAACCTAATTTATAAAAGGAAGAAAAAAAGTGTTTTTGATACTTGTACTCTAGTTTTGATAATCTTTAAAACTTGATAAATTTGGTCCTTTCGTATTTAAATCAATACAATTTTATACCTTCCCTCTGAATTAACTTTAATACTTTGTGTCAATCAATGACAAAATAATTAAATTGGATCAACATTAAACATGTAATATAAAATTGAACCATTTATTAATAAGGGAACGGAATCAAACAAAATAAATAGAACAAAAAATAATTAAGCCGAAATAATGTTCTGACATATTGAAGAGATTATGCACCACTGGCAATATATGCTAAAATATGAAGCCATTTAAAAAAAATAATTGGCTTTTAAATAATTTTTATAACAATCTATGAAAAGATATTGACAATATATTGTAATTAATTCTTATAAAAAACTGCCTTTATTCAATGGACAACAATTTTATTAAATCATCAACTGTTACAATTTATTGTTTTTCTAAATGAACACGAAAAGTGTAAACATTAAAAAAAGGGCACATATTTTTCTATATTATACCTCAGCTAGTTGTGAAACTGGTTAAACTATTATTGTATTAACAGAGCATTAGAACAGAAAACAACGTGATTCTAACTAAAATTAAGGTATATAACTAAGACCAAAATTTACAACCATCAAAACGGCTAGAACCAAAACCTGACATCATTCTATTCAACGTTTGAAGGCATAAAACATCTAATCAATCTCCTCTCAGCTGTCTACAAGATTGCATCTACTCTCTCTATGCATCCAAGAAAGGATTGGTCTAACAAAGTGCAGAAATCAGTTTTCAAAAACAAAAAAATTGCTGACTGGTAAGGAATGTGGTATTTATTTACAAGTACCCTGATCTACCTTCATGCACACTCCCTGCACCAGCTGCTACCTTGTTTGAGCTAATGTTTGGAGGAACCTGAGAATTCATCTCAGCAAGCTCTCTTACACGCAGTAAAATTTTCTCAGGAATCGGTGCCGTACCATGCTTCCGCGAATTTATCTATAACATCAACATAAAACTCTTCATAATAGTAATAGTAGATCAACTATAACTTGTAACTGTAATAATTCCCACTTCAGTGAAGTAACTTAAGGACAATTAAGATAGTAAACAGGAACTTTATGAATTTGCAACCCCCACAAGCATGCAGGTGAAGAGCATTACTTAAACATTAATGGCATCATAAATGTCAAGCATGCATGCTAATACAGTTCTATGCATGCATAGGCACAGCACAAGACATGAGGTTGAAGAAGAAACCTGAGTTAACCCACCTCTACAATGTCAAATTAATAATTGCTATCATAAATTCTTACCCCCTCATCAGCAGGTGCAGGTGTCATTGCAAAGCTAGCTTTGAGCAAATTCCTCCACTTGTCCTGCAAGGTAAAATGTGTTTTCAATGTGGGCATGCACAAAGACAAAAGATATAGCCTTGCATATACTCTACCACCTTTAACATGATCAGAAGTGCACATGAGAGGGCTTATTAATGGACTTTAAAAATATTACCTTAAGATCAACAGATGTACGATATGAGTATGATGCAAAGGAGAGCCGTTTGATTTCAGACCACCTCCCTGCTCCACACCGTGACACGCCTTCAACCAATTTTATGACCTCAACAAGAGTCCATGCCCGATGATGCTTCCTCCTCATCCCTCCTTTTGCAGTGGGAACAGTAACTATGTTGTCATCTGAAGTATGGCCAGGTAGATCTGCCCTTTTTGGCCTCAATTCCTGCCATGGCTCAATTGTGCCTACTACTGGACACTGCTTCTCTTTCTCAGATTCAGAAGAAGGCTATCAAACACACCAACCCACAACAGAGCGAAAAAGTCATGATGTTATTATGCATAGAATAAAATAGCGAAACAATGTCATACAAAAGAAGTCAGTCATCTCTTTTTCAAGGTAAAACTTGTGAAAAGTTGCATAGTTCATTAAGCCAATGCTTCAATTGCATGTCATGTCACAATCCCACATCAAGGAAGCACTAGACTAACTACAAACGAAAACAGGAAGCATTATAGTAATAGTAATCACCACCATCTTGAGTTCAAGCATTCAAGAAAAGAAATATACATAAGCAACAAATATGAGAAGCAATAAACATTTTAATAATATAACATTAGAAGTTAACAAAATCACACATTAGCAATTTCTCCGGGTGTTATAATTTCCCAATTCCCATGAGTTAGCTAATTGCTGACCCTTTCATGGTGTATTAATTCTACTTCATCTCCTTCCTATAAAATTCATCTTTCTTGTCGCAATCAATTTCAATAAACTATACTTTCAATAATTAGCAGAGGCTAAGTTGCTCTTACTGATTGATGAAACTTAGCAGGCATTCTAGGCTTGAAAACTTTTTCTGGAATCTCACCAACAGCATCAGAACTATGCTCAATGAGCTTATTACTCAATTTTGCAGTCTCACTCGTGGCAGTTGGATGGAATTTCTGAAATAAAGAGCATAATGTTTTCTGATTATCAGAAAATAAAAGCACTTTTGAAAACAATCATAACAATATAATTTCCAGAACTATCAACAAACTTGCACTGGAAAGATGCAGCAGGAGTAGAAAGGCAACATTGGAAAATCATGTAGCAAAGAGACATTTCCTAGGCATGCTATCATACACAGCAAGGCCTGAAGATAACATAGCATTTCCTTCAACCAAAAAAAATGAAGAAAAGGGGAAAAAATCATGTATTATGATCTAACTCAAACAAAAAGATACATTTAACTTGCTGAATTACTTTCTTTATCTTATAGTAGAACAAGAACGGGAACAAGATAGAATCATGCTTTACTTACAGAGTTAAGCTTAATATACATGCAAGAAACAGTATCACATACCATAAGAGATGCCATATCTTTCCTTGGACGACTTCTCCGAATCAAAGACACACAAGGAATTTGGACATCAGAACCTCCAAGAGAGTCAAACCTCATGCCATATGTTCTCACCTCTGAAAAAGTATTTCTACCAGGCCTGACATATGATGCTGAAGAAACTTGTCCAAGTCCCATGCTTTTATTAGAAATAGGCAACCTAGGATTCTGCTCTCTAGATTCATTTTCAGAGAGCTCTTCAATATATCTCTTCGTAGGTCTCCGAATTCTTTTTGCAGCTCTTTGTTCTGTCTCATTATTCTCATCTTCCAATCCATATTCTGTATTTTGATTTCTCAGTCTTATTTCAGAAATGACTTGGTTATCATCAATTCCACAAGCATTTACAGCAGATGAATCCTTCAAGTTGATATCCTCTTCTTCAGTCATATTTTCCGAAGAAATTAAGGATGAAATATTCATATTTCCAGAACTTTCTTCTACAAATTTTCTAACTATTTGGTTATCTTTAATAATAAAATTTGTTGTTGAAACATCACAAGAGTTGGTTAAACTCATGGCAATCCTCCTTTTCAGCCACTGTTTGTCTTTCACAGTAGTTTCTCGACCAAAAGTTACCTTAAACAGTTCATGAAGTTCTCTGATTGATAGCTTGTCCAAGCATATTTCTCCGTCTGACATTGAAAGGTCAGGCTTCAAATTGGAATGGATAGCAGAAGCAGATGACCCACTTTCTATTACTCCTTCTGAAGGTCTAGAACACTGATCCATACTCCCAGATTGATTGCTATGAGTATAATTTAAACTCGATGCTATAGAAGGATTTTCCTGGTAGGGAGTTTCAGATTGAACCTTCCCATCCATGACAGGACATTTATCAGCTGAACACTGGCTGTCTACATTTACATGAGAATGAACAGGTGATCCACATGATATGCGTTGTTTCTCCTCTTCTTTGACCTTTTGCAAAATCTGCTCAATGTACTACAAGAAATTTTAGAGGTCAAGAAAGACCCCATGGAAACAAAATATTGAAGATACCAAAATGTGTGGCAATGATCCAGGGTAGGGGACCATACGTTTTTAAGAAAATATGGGGCAATTAATCACTTCCTAGATGAAAACCACATACCATATTGTAAAGGATAAAAAAATCAATGGTAAAAGACTCATGTGAAATGTTAAATCCAAACAAGAGCATATACTCATGATTAGGAAAAAAACCAATGCTCAATGAAATCTATTTTAACTTCCTTCTTCAGTCCAGGACGAAAGGTTTCAAACTTACAATATACATAAACATATTCAAGTATAAATATTTGCAGTAATTCTGCCAATCTAAAGTGTCAGCCATTAATCAAAGCAACAATTCTTAATTGGACAAACCTAAGTCATTTGTTCGCATATGTAGAAAGATATTATTTAAGCTACATCTTACTGCATTACCACATACAAGGCAAACTTATCATTTTCTTTACTTTTCCAATAGAAGAAGAAATTTTATCAGTCAATAATGAAGAAAATTGCAACAGGGGAAGTACACACTGGCAGTGCATGATTAACATGAGTGAAGAAGAATCTAGGAACTAATATCTTCAGAATCAGAACATGCATGCCTTAACTATAGATACATAAAAGGATTACAATATCTGAGAATACATCTCAGACCCACTACATCTAGTCTAAAGAAAGCACAAATGTATTTATACCAGGAGAAAGCTTGCCATGATGACTACACAAATGATTAAAATTCAATCAAGTAATTAATATGCCATCACTTGCTCTACATTTCATAACTAACAACGGATATGAAACATATAACATCTTTATTAAGTATTCTTTAACAAGAAGAAAATATCATATTGGACAGACCAACTTTTTCATCTATTCAAATAGATCAAAGCATAGTTCGAAGTTTAGTTTTTCTTTTCACTAATGTTGAAATCCTTAGAGAGAGAGGAAATGAATGAGAGAAAACAAAAGAGATCCAATTACCTGTAATTTTGCATTAAGTTTCCCCAAATCAGCCTCTGCAGAGCCTAATTGTGAAACACCACAGCATTAGTTGAAAGAAAATACAAGAAAAAAAACCTTGAAAGAGAAAGGAATAGGTTAACCATCACGGCATTTGCTTAAACTCAAAAAAAAGTATGGCACATAACTAACGAGAACATCAAGAGTTCATCAACATTTTAAATTAGACAATAGGCATTATACCCTTTAAAGTTACAAACAGACTAATAATTTCACAGAAACATAACAAGAACATGTCAACTGAACAAAAAACACTTAAAGCAATTTCATAGGGAAACAAAGTCTCAAGCGTTCAACAGCTTTAAACCCCGGAGATCATTGACCCTAAATTAAGAAATTTGAAAACAGAGACAGTTTATAAAATTAAAAAAACTGAAGACATCAACACAAATTTTGGTCTTAAAACTAAAAGAAAGAAATAGGTACCACTCAAATCCATTTAGGCAGAGATAAAGCTGCAGTAACACAGCAAAGAAATCCCATGATATAGTCTGATATAACCACTACTACAAATGCTATTGCTTTGGCGTGACATTTAACATGTTGAGAATCAATTATAACAACGAAAGATTGAGTATGCACCTTCAGAGCACTCCAATCGAAGCTTCCCAGAAGATGATCTTTCAATCGATATGCATTCTAAACTCTGTCCAGTGTCAGCGACAACATGCATTTCACTGTTTTCATACTCGAGAAAATCTCCCACCTCCATTACTTCATCATCTGTTGCAGGCACTAACCTTCCATCACCTTCAACCTAAAGATTATATCAGATGGACAACTGGTTGAATTATGGATATAGCCTGAACAAAAGTATAAATCACAAAAGAAAATGTAGAACCATATAATAAAATATTTTCTTATGAATAAACCTCCCCTTTTCTTTGGTCTAATTAAACTAAATGTTAACACAAAGTCACATTCCATTTTTAACTTTCTACATTTTCATTTTAGCCATTACACAAGATTGTGTAAAGTGAGTTAATTTCCTTACATAAAAAAAGTGATCAAAGGAAAGTAATTTATAGAACAACTATGCTATAAAGATAGATGGGAAACCGTCAGGAATTTTGTTAATTTGTAGTGGAGATCGCTGGACATTTCTGGAAAAGAAAAAAAGGTATCGAGGTATTATAAATGCTATAGCAAATAATAGGCAATAAAAAAGTGGTGCAGCTAGAACAACAATCACTCATGCTGATAAAAAGGTGTACATATAGGGTTGCCACAAACATTCCATCTTTGAATAAATCAAAGACGAACGAAATATTAGAACACTTCCGGGACAATGTTTAGGTTTTTAGTCTAATAAACAGGTGAATTATATGGCTAAGTATACCAGTATGCTGGAAAACCACTAAGGTTCCATGGCAACTCATTCCATCTTGATTGTTGTCATCAAAGTATCAAACTCAAAGACCTTAAAAACTTGCATATCCAAATGAGAAACTGAAAAGTCAATAAATGAACAATTAAACATATACCCGAACAAGCTTGTATACAATTGGGTTAGAAATTTGCTTCGGTGAAGACAGAGCAGAACTGCTTCTATCCAGCCCACTATCTTCAAACTTCCCATCATCATTATCCTCAATTCCAACCACAGTTTCCATGGAGTATCAACCACATGCACCTCAAGTACACAAACTGCCAAACCAAAAAAAAAAAAAACAGAAAGAAAACAACTTACAAAAAATTCCATATTTCAACAAATCAACTCAAACCCAGATAACAGAAACTGAAAAATTGCTACAGTAAACACCTTAAACCTTTAAAAATCAAAACTTTCAGAAAAATAAACCATGTCCCTGAAGGCTAAACAACCAATTAAACACACACAAACGCACACACAACAAAACTGAAACCCCAATTCACAAACGCCACAAGATATTTCTCAAACAAAGAAATGCACAATTGGGGTCAATGAAAAACTAAATTAAAAGCAACCCACATGATAAAAATTGAAAATTGGACTGACCATAGAGTATAGAACGATTCGACTCAGTGGCTGAAGCAGCAAAACCCCACTCAGTGAACCAGTTGAAAAATGGTTTGAATCCTCTTCCGGGATGAGGAATCGTCTCTTAGAAACTTCTTGGATACGTAAAAGCCAAATGAAATTGAACACAGTGGATTGGTTTTTTCTTTTTTAATTGCAATATTATTTAATTTAATTTTGCAATTAATTGTGTGTGTTGAGAGAGAGAGAGAGTGAAGAGTGGTATGTGTATGGGTTTAGGTTTGCTTTTCCATCACGCTGTGGTGGGTTAGTGAGTGAACAAGTGAGTTCAGTTTCGGATTCCAATATTATTTTGTGAACTAAATTGAATTGGGAATGTGGAATCCGGATTTTTATTTTCCTTTCCTCTCTCTCTGCATCTGTCTCTACACATCTCTCAAAAAACATATCTTGGTAAAGTTGATTTCGTTTTTTGATGCAAAAAAAAGGTTCCTTTCATTCTTCATCAACCCATAATTTTCCCCTTTCTTTGTTCACTCATACCTTTGAATTTCAAACAATTTCATTTTCCTTCACATTGAAACTGAGACTGAAACATGTTCTATAGATCTTGAAAATGATTTCTCATTACTTACTATTTTTTATGTTAATTAATGACAGTTTCAAAGAAATATGCATGGAGATTAAAGTTAGGAATTTGAAAGATTAAACTTAAAATTATATTTTTTAATTTTTATATAAAATAATAATAAAATATGTAATTAACAAAGCATTTTAACTTTATGTCCATTAAACTATTTAAGTGGTTTAATAAATTGTGTTTTGTATTGTTATTTAAATATATGCATATTTGTATATTCTATTATTGCTTCCTATTACTTATGTATTTGTCCATTCAAAGACTAATGCAAAAAGTTTTAAAAAAAAAGGTTAAATTATTATATCTGTTCTCATTTTATTTGAATATTTATATTTTCTATCTTGGCTTATATTCAACCATGAAAAGATGTGAATTGTGAATTGACTTTACAGTTAGTAAAATGTAAGAGTGAAGTAATGTGCATTTATTACACTCAATGAATAATGATAAATAATATAAATGGCGAAAAGTAAAAAAAAAACGAATATTCTTGTTGAATAAAAGGTACTCCAACATATGATTAAAATAAACGTGTGAATAAAAGCATTAATACTGTGTTTACTGCTATTGTGAAATATAATTTATAATTATTTTAAAATATATTAATAAATAAGTATATTACTACAAAAATTAATACTTGTAGACATCAATATATATAGATACATTAATTTATTTTCTTATTTTTTAATAAATCTACATATAAAAAATATTATCAAATAATTTTTTTTTCCACAGCCAATAACTGTATATACATATTAAAAAAATATTATGAGTAGTAATTTTTAAATTAAATAATTTATGGAGCATATGTTAAAATTGGAAAGTTTATGTCTACACTTCATATAATATAATATATATATATATATATATATATATATATAATATGAACTGATTTGTTAAGTTCTTTCCTTTGTTTTAAACATTTTATTTTCAATCATTCTAAATTTAATAATATAGTTAAAAATAAATTTATTTATTATTAATCATAAAATATATTTTACACTAACCATTTTTACTAATTTTAAAAAATAAAACATTGTTCAATTTAAGTATTCAAGAAATCTTCAGTTACTACAGACCATTTTTTTTTGTATATTATTATACTTATACCTACTATGGTCCTTATAATGAATATTATGATTGTTATTGTTATTTTAAATTCTTATATTAGAAATATTTTTATTAACAACATAATATCAAGTTTAGTTTTATTTTTTATATTATTATACATTTTTTCATATTATTAATATTAATTTTAATATTATGAATATTTTTAATAATATTATTTAGAGTTATTTCTTAAAAAAATAATATTATTAATAATAAAATCACTATTCCAATTAATATTAATACTGTTAATCTTATTAATATTATCAATATTATTAATCTTACTAATATTATCAATGTTATTAATATTATTAATATTAAAATGTTATTATTTTTTTTTAATATTATTATTATCATTAAAAAAATATTAATAATAGTATTAAATACAAGCTTAAAGCATTATTTTGGTACTCAACTGGAAAAAAACTATGAGTTATCTAATACTTTCAATAGATCTAAAAAGGTGTATATATATAACATACGTGGCATATATCTAGTTTAAAAAATAAATTATAAAAGAAAAAAATATTAGTTAGTTTTGAAATTTGAAAAGATAGTTTTGATAATTTTACAAGATAGTTTTGATAATTTTACAAGAACCACATTTATTAGGAAAAAAAATTCAATTTTACAAGAACCACCATTTATTACGAAAAAAATACAATTTTACATAACTGATCCTTCTTCTTTAACCCACCTCACCAGGCATTACGGCCATCGCGACGGCGACAGCCACCGCGACACGTCTTCTTTCAATGTAACTCCGATTACTCTGATAGCGTTTCCTCAAATGAATCATTTGTGGAGGATACGGTATTTTCGGAAAACAACAGTGTAAAAGAAAACATTGAACAAGGAGCAAAGGAGGTGCAGAAGGGGGAATATGACCGGAACAACCTTCTCTCCGATGCAACCCTGTATGGGGAATCATCTAAGAATATAAAAAGTGTGGAGGTCCCATCAACGGCTAGTCAGAGGTCACGTGCTTCCCATACTGTACAAGTGGTTCTGGCAAACCTTATTGAGGCGGTGGAGGCTGTCCAAAGTGTTAATCTTAATCCCTCTTTGGGTTCGGCCCAATTAGTGATCCTGGAAGTGGAAGGGTGGAAGATAATAAGCATAAATATCAGAGGGGAACAAAAAGAAGAAATATGAGGAATTTAATTGCCAAAGAGCGGGCAGAGGTAGTTTGTATTGACTGTGAAATATTTTTCTGGGACCCAGAAAAACAAAGCCACAGGTACCCATTTAGTACCCTCTGATTTCATTCTACTAGCCATAGAATTCCCGAAAAAAGTGTATTTTTTGGTTTGGTCTTGTGGTCTAATTTTGGGTTCGGGTTTATCTTCTACCTCTTTTTGTGTTTAATAATTTCGTGATTATGAATGTATTTTGATTTTTGTATTGTGCAGAGTATCATCTTGGGCAACTCAAGGCGAAGATAGCAAAACTAAGGACACAATTATTGGAGCCTCCGCAAGTAAGTTTTTATAGTTACTGTTTTTATCGTATTGTGTCACTGTACCTGATATAGTTCACAATCCAAACAATATGATATTGATTTCATACATTTTAGCATTAGATATTAGATATTTAACTTCTTTTTGGATTGTGAGGTCTATATTAATATGTTGGTTAGAAAAGGAGGGAAAGTTCGTAGTCCAATTTTGTGTTATGACAGTATTTCAGCCTTTGCTAGATTAAGACATTTAGCCTACTTTGCTGAGTCTGATTCAATCTTGGATGCTGGGTATGAGTAAAGAACGTACCTTTATAGAGATGTCATGTCTTGTATCCTTGACATGAGTTGTTGCCTTAAATTTTGTATTATAATATGCTGTATATGTGCAGATTTTGACTAAAAACTAGGTGTTTTGTAAATGGGTTGGAGTACTCCAGTACTCCCATTTATATTATTCTTTATTGTTGGTTAAAAAAAAACACTTAACCTACACTTTTATTATTTTAGCTGTACTGTTTGAGCGACTGAAGAATTTATACTGCTGTCCTCACTTCATTAGCATACATTCTTAGAATAGAGAACAGTAAGAAATGCCTAGCGAGAGGCCACTGGGGGCTTTCTTCTGTCTCTGGTCTTGTTTACACCAGTCTTGCTTTTTTTGGATTCCAAAATTCTTCCTATCTATTCATTTTGAAGGAATCAGTAGGAAGAACAAGAATAAGGTTTTATAGTAATGTTCTGTTTTTGTATGAAAACAGTGTTTATGGAGGGAGAGTTGATACCGGATTCTTCTATCTAAACTCCCCCTTAACTTTTGAGTGGTACAAGTTCTTTATTGACTTCAATTCGTCTCTTTTTTGTTTCCTTCAGGTTTTTTTTTATGTTTTTCCCTTTACTTTTCTTTTCTTTAGGAGGATTCTCGTTTTGTAATCCTCTTTATGTCTGTCTGAATACATTTTTTTCTTAGTACTTCTAGGAGGAGAAAATATGAAAGAAAGTGAAATAAAATAGACTTCTTCTGTAAGTTGAAATTTGCCTATGTAAGTAGGATGTGTGTATACATGTTTTAGGCATCTGCTTAAATTTTATTTGGGTTAGTTAAATGGCTTGGTGCTAACCCTTTCCATTTTTTTGGCTTTCCATACTCCAGTTTGGGGAAGTCTACTCTTTTGACAATGTTAACGGGCACACACTCTGAAGCTGCATCTTATGAGTTCACAACTCTGACCTGTATTCCTGGGATTATACACTATAACGATACTAAAATTCAGTTACTTGATCTTCCTGGAATTATTGAAGGTGCTTCTGAAGGCAAGGGACGAGGGAGACAGGTTAAACTAAAATTGATGATTTTTATCATTCAAGGGATAGGGTAGTGTTTTCTTTTTTCTTTTCATTGATAAGCAACATGCAAATAGTGTTGTTGTGAGATTGACTAATGCAGCAAACTGAGGTATCTAGTGTATATTTAGCTGAATGTGATCTGTTGGAGAGTATCCTTAATTGCTAGGCATACTTTGTTGCAGCCTATTTGAATTGGTTGCCACTGTCTAGAGAAGGGTTACCTACAAAGGGGCTGTCAAGAAAGGTTTAGTTCAGCATAGGAAAGTGCAACCACCAAACTTTAGCTTTGGGAGGTTGATTGAGATCTCACATTAAGAGATATGACTATTATATGTTTATAAGGCTTGGATTATCCTGACCTTTTGAATTACACCCATAGTCCTTAATCTAACATGACATAAAAGCTTCTCTTTAGATCTACTGTCACACTTTAGATCTATTATACCCTGGGTGTATGTTGGAAAGTTGCCTTGCTTGCAGTCACCCCTAAGCCTCCTTAATTGTGGTCTATTAAAGTAGGCTGTTAGTGTCTCGAAAAATGCTACCTGTGGAGGGTATTGATGATGTGGACACATTAGCTGGTCAACCCAATTCTATTGTCATTAGCTGCAATTTGAAAGTGGGTTAATATTTTCACTGTCCGAAGAAGAACGAGACACCATAAGATTTTAGTAATTCTATTTTATTTTTCTTTTTCACCCTTTTATTGCATGTTGCTACTAATGTATCTAACACAAATTTGTCTTTTTGTCAGCTGAACTTAGACAGACTACTTGCAAGGATGTGGGACGAAATGAGTCTGGTTAGATTTACACAAAACCACAAGCCCAGCAGCCTGATTTCTCTGATCCTGTGGTTCTTTCTGCTGTATCTTGCATAATCTCTGTGTCCCTTATTCTACTTACTTATAACTAGCTTGAAAACCTTTGGCTTCTTTGATTTTTAATCCTACATTCTATAATAAGGATATCACTTTCTCTTGCAAAATATGTTTTAGGATAGAGGAGGCTGCACTGTAGAAGATTTCTGCAACCATATTCACAGAAGTTTGGTGATGGATGTCAAATATGTTCTGGTCTGGGGCACTAGTGCAAGGCACTACCCACCCTTCATCTTGTTTTCTGCTGTCTGACTGATACATCAACATTGTTCATATTCTCTGTTACATATGCCATGTTGAGAGATTGTGTGCGTGTGTGATTCAAATCACATTCCAATGCACCTGCTCGGATATCTCACAGAGAGAAGAAGGCACCACTGAAGACATAATTTGTTAGATGACACTACCTGTGATTTCATTGATTTGCCTGTTGGATGGGAAAAAATAGCAGAGTTGATAAAACATCCAAAAGCAACATAGGATTGAAAGGGTGTGTTTGTTTCCAAGTGGGAGGAGGGAGGGGGTGTTTTTTTGTGTTTGTTTCCAGGGTTTTGAGAGTGGGGGTGAGGGTGGAGGGTTTTTTTCATTCTTCACAAAATGAAGAAATTTGTAGGGATTTAGTAGGATTAATGCATTTTACCAAAATACCCTTGTGCATGCATTTTATTTTAATATATAAAATTAAATATTACATAAATTTATTTATTATTTATAATTTCAAAAATATTTAATTAT
>Ga0123342_1004051_pt1 | contig 22840 bp, 10 predicted proteins | sample Turbeawhitnodule_FD_89960 | JGI IMG/M metagenome (GOLD analysis project Ga0123342, IMG submission 89960) | Root nodule microbial communities of legume samples collected from Mexico - Turtle bean Mexico white nodule | ecosystem: Host-associated > Plants > Roots > Nodule | place: Mexico: Nepantla... | reverse complement strand
TTTAAGATTCTCAATTTGTCACAGAAAGTTAAAAGTAAAACAACAATACCAATAATCAATCAAGAACTGAATATTAATATATAAGATATCACCTCAATACATAAGAGTTTGAGCATATTACTCACAATCCCAAAGGGTAGAATTAACCACGCATACTTCTAGCACCTTCCATTCTCCCAATTGGGTTACAATTCACTCTATGGTGTTTTCCTCTCAATCTGGCACACTAGGGTTAAGTCTCTAGCCCTTTATTTATACTAGTTTTCTAGGTTAGGTTGCTTTCTGTGTCACGCTAATGGGTTAAATGATAAAACATAAAAAAAGCCCAATCTTTCGTTGCATCTTTTTCCATTCTGGGACATTTCAACTTTCTCTTTTTAGCTCAAATTATTCTCCTTTACTCCAAATCTTCAATCCTCCCTAAAAATCTGCAATTAACACCAAAATTGAGAATAAAATACTCTTATTCAAATAAAGCTCATAAAAAATGTAAAAAGGTATAAATTCGTAAATTAAGGATTTTTTTTTTGTAAATTAGCAATAAATCCTCATAAGTGCCTATATTTTAATATGAAACATTACAAAAAATAAACACTTATCAATCGTTTCAAGTGGAAGATTGGTAATGGGAGTCTATCAGTTTTTGGGAAGACAATTGGGAGGCGCATGGTAACCTGAAGAGTGTTTTTCCAAGGTTGTGTTCTTTAAGTTGTCCACCTGAGTCTAAAGTGGTTGAGTGTGAGAATTGGGTTGACGGAGTCTGGAAATGGAATTTAGTTTGGAAAAGGAACATATTTGAGTGGGAAAAGGATTTGGAAAGGCAACTTCTTGAGGTGGTCCAAGGACTAAGGTTGGATTTGGATTTGGATGATGGTTGGGTCTGGAAGGACAGTGAGTTCTCTATGTACACGGTTAATTATGCTTATGTTCTCTTAAGGGGCGAGCTTGAAGGGGGGGATCAATACAGATTTGTTAAGTTTTGGAAGACTAAGGTTTTGCCTTCGGCCCAAGTCACTACTTGGAGGGTCTTGGTAAATAAGTTAGCCACCAAGGGAAATTTGGTAAGGAGAGGGGTAGAGCTTGAGAATTTTTTTTTGTAGTATGTGTGGGGGTGGAAGAGGAGTCCTGTCGTCATTTGCTTTTCGATTGCAGAATAGCTTGGCTTGTCTGGAGTCAGTGTTACGCTTGGTTAGGTTTGGCGTCCGTGAACCAGTCTGATGATTTCTTTCACTTCCTACAGTTTAGGATGTGCAATGCATCTGAATCTGTTAATGCGATTTAGAGAACTATCTGAACTGCGACAATAAGTGAGATTTGGAGGCTCAAGAATAAGGTATTATTTAAAGGAGGAGTGGTGGATGTTTCAGAAGTGTTTGTGCTTATTCAACTAAATGTTTGGTCTTGGGTTGTCTCCAAGGTACCTTCAAATGATTTTTCTTATTCTGACTGGTGTTTTGGTCATTTGGCTTGTATGTATCAGATTTAGAATTGTTCTTGAGTTTTGTTTTACTTGGTTGGGGGTGTTGATTGGTGTGCTCTCCGCACTTATTAGGAGTTTCTGATTTTCTTGTTAGGTTGGTTCTTAAAAGAACGTGTTACTATTATGTATAAAAATTTGACCAATAGTGATTCATATTTGTTTTAATTTTTTTTTACTAATAAAAAAATTATTCAGTCCTAATTTATGGCACTAACTGATTAAAGCATTAAGTTTATGGCTGGATTTTGTGTACATTTAATTATTACGCATCTTAATTATTGGAAGTGGTCAAGTTAGTTTCTTACACTTTTTCAATCAGAAAAGCAAAATAATAATTTAATCTTATAAAAATGTGATTTAAGTGGTATTAATAGAAAATGAAGTCTTACTTAATAATTAAAAATAGTAACCCGTGAAATGCAGGGTCTGAAAAAAAAGTAATATTATAAAAGAGTAATAATTAAGTGCATCCCCTACGTGGCCTTATGCCATTTTATTTAACCAAAGGCCATTATTTGAATATTTTTACATCGTTATTTGCACATTAGCTCATCTACTCCACAATTATACACAACAATTTTCACTCCCTAACCACTTTCCTTGGCAACACACACTCTTAATCACCACTTGCATTCAATACAATCAATTATTGAGTAAATTACTAAAAAATCTACCAAACAAATAAAAAATGTGTTTCACTTTTTCGACGTGAAACATTACCGTTTAATGATAAATTATTCATGATTTAATATTATAATTTAATGATAAAATAATTTTAAGTTTGTCCTTAGCCAGAAGAGTCGTCTCCCAAGTTTGATTTGATTCTAAAGCATATATCTCACATTGTATAGCTTTTCTCCAACATTCATGTTTCCCAGCTTCAAAATAAGTGTTTGGCTCAACATGTGAAGAAATAGACATAATAAAATATTTGTAAGAAGGTGATAAATAGTTATGAGAAAAAACAGAATTCAAAGGATATTTAACTCTTGAAGAAGTATTGGAAACATTAAGATTACAATGATAACCCTTTAAATACTCAAGTGATTTTTTTATTTGTGTACTCATTCAGACATATTGATCTGATTCATAAGTTTGTTCTATGTCGTGATCTTCATTGAGGTTTTGGTCTATATGGGAACAAACTTCTTTTGGAACCTCAATGTGTGAGTAACAATTATTATTACTGTTATTTTCAGCATTATCACAAGGTGCAAGAATGGTTTGTGATGGCTGACTCAAGACAGGTTGATCTTCAGTAAACAAAACTGGATCATAAATGTTAGGACTGTTAGTTTCTTTGCTAGTATCTTGAACCCTTTGATATGGAAAAACATGTTCATAAAAGACAATATTCCTAGACACAAAAATTTCTCTTGATTGAATATTCAACAAAATATATCCTTTTGTCTCCCTTTTAAAACCAATAAAAACACATTTTGATGCCCTTTGATCAAATTTTCTTCTATTTGTTGACAAAGTGCTAGCATAACATAAAGAACCAAACACCTTTAATCCATTAAAATTTGCTTCAGTTTTGTAAAGCATTTCATGAGGAGCAGAATAGTTTAAAACAGGTGTGGGAAGCATGTTTATAATATATGTAACATGTATAACAAAATATGACCAATAAATTTTGGGTAAATGAGATTGTATCATGAAAGTTCTTACTACATTTAATAAATGACCATATTTCCTTTCAACTATAATATTTTGTTGTGGAGTATTGACACATGATGTTTGATGTACTATTCCTTTATTGACAAAGAAATTAGTCATGAAAAATTCAGTCTCATTATCACTTCTTATTATCTTTATTGCTGTCACAAATTGTGTTTGAACAAAAATAACAAAATTTTCCAAAACCTTAACAACTTCAGATTTTTGTTTTAAAGGAAAAATTCATGTGTACCTTGAATAGCATCAACTATAGTCAAAAAAGTATTTATGACCATGAATTGATGGTATTGAGGATGGTCCCCAAATATCTACATGAATCAAATCAAAACTTTTTTTTTATTTAGATGTATTAATAGGAAATGAAAGTCTTTTTTGCTTTGCAAAATCACAAACATCACAAACAAAAGATTTGTTATATTTAACAAAAGAAAATTTATTCCTGATAACATCAATACATTTATTTGAAATATGACATAATCGAAAATGCTAAAAGATTTTTAGATCACTAGCACTAACATTAACAAAATTTTAAATATTAACTATTTTACAATTTAAATTAATTACTAATTTATAATTAGAGATTAATTTAAAAAGTAATGAATAGCTAAAATTTTAACAATTAATATTAAATATCAATTTAAAAATTATTTATATTAATAATAAAAATTATTTTAAATATTAATATTTTTTAATTTATAAAATAATATTTAATTTAATTAATATAATAATTATTTAATTTTTATTTCTAAATTAATTAATTTATATTTAGTGATTTTCTTGTAGTAGTAGTGATGTCTACCTATGTTAGTTTGAAAATTTTGATAAGCAATATAATCTTAATAATATTTTAACATAATCTTAATAATCTTGAAAAAAACTGAGACTTATTAGGCAACATTTTCTTCCATGTAGAATAAATAGCCATTTTTCTTCCATTTTAAAAAATATTTTATCCATACTATTGAATTGAATATGATATATTAGATTAATAAAGTCAGTTGACCCAATATTTTCTTTAGCATAATTAAGTTTTGATGAAGGTTTTAGTTTTCATAAGCAATCATAACCAAATTTTGGATATGTGCGATTTTTTTTTTGTCACAACATATATCATCTCCCGTGACAATAAGATGATCAGTTGTGAAATTATATAATTTTTAATACTATTTAATATATTTAAAATGAAAATATAATATTTTATAAAAATTAAAATTTTGAAAATTTTATGACTAAAATTAATTTTTAGAAACTAAAGTCAAATTTTAAATTTCATAGGAATTACAATCGAACCTTTTTATTTTTCTAAGGAATAAAATAAATTAATGTGCCTGGTGGGAGTAATGTGAAGATGTCTGTTCAAAATGTCTCTCTCTATTAGCCATGACAGCAATATCAACTACAATCTTTGAACATTTGAAAAATAATAACAATTTTTTTGAATTTTTAACGATAAAAAACAGACAAAATATTGGAGGGACAAAAATTAAACTTTAACTATTTTAAAAAGATAGAAAAAATTATTTAATTAAATTTAAGAATACTATCTTAATAGATTTAAACAAAATAGTATCTTAATATATCCTTATATATATACCCTTGTTTTTACGAGTATTAATGGCTAAAGTTGAATGTGAAACTTCCAATTAGATCTTTAGTGTATTTTGCTTAATGGTATCCTTGAAAATTCATGAGAATAGACAGACAGAATATTCTTAGATTATTTATAATTCTCCTAACATTTGTAAATGTTTACTCGTATCTTGAATTTAAGATTAATTTCAATATAAAAAAGTAACTTTAAACTAGCTTAATATTAATATGAAATTATCAACCCACTTTCTTATATAAAAATTACAAAAGGTTTAATAAATTTTATTAAAATAAACTTTAATATCATTTAAAAAATAAACTCTAAAAATGTAATTCAATTTTATAAAATTGTCATGATAAAATTAAATTTATATCTTTTATATATTATAACGAATTCATATTTTTAAGCTACGTTACATCACAGTACGAGTTTCTTATTTAATTATCCTCGTGAAAAACGAGGAGTGACATAAAACAAAAAATGTCAAACTCACACTATAATAATCAAATCTGGACGAAGAATATGATACCATATTGTAAAAATGAGATTCTCGTCTATTAAATTATTTCATGTGAGACATGGATTGTAGAAAGGAAAATTACTAATATGATGATGAATATCATCTTAAAAAATAAATTTAAAAATAAAAATAGTTTCACTGTTTAAGTGACCTTAAGGCAGATTGTGGTTAGTTGATTTCTTATGTGAATAACGTTTTTACCTTGGTTTATTTGTATTAATTAGCTTGTGTTTGCTGAAATTTTACTATTTTGGTCATTTTATTGTGAGTGTTGCATGCCATTATTAATTCTTTTGCAAATTAATACACTTTTGTAATAATTTAAAAAATATTTTTCTTTTGTTTCGATAATGAATCATCTTGTGTTCATATAAACTATATACTGCATGCTATTCGATTAGGTAGAAGTTATTTGTGCATTTTTTTTTAATACTTTCTCCATTAATAATCGTTGTTTTGGTAAAATTATTTATTTTATACGTATTGGTCAATATATTTCTCTACATGGAATTGTGTACAATTTTAATTGAATGTTTTTGTTACATCTAGTATCCAGTGAATATATTAAAATCTTGTCAGTGAAAAAATTGTCAAAAAATTTAAAATTAACATTTTCATTTTTATAACATTATATTATGTATATATAAAAGAGATTCTCCTCTTTAATTGCTCTCAATACTTTTCCTATTCTATCTATATATTAATATTGATTTTATTTCATTTTAATTCTTGCTTATTTAATTGAAAGAGAGATAGAGGGACCATTTTTTTGAATATTCCAATCTCCTTTCGTATTTCTCGTAAAAACCAGTTATCAATTTTAAATTTTAAATATAAAATAGTTTGTGAAACGTGGAAGGAGTAGCCTATTAAGCGTTATTTATCTGGAAAAGTTTTTACAATGTGAAGTAATTTTTTTTATATCTCCATCTCTCTAAAACATTATAGTTTTTATCTCTTTTTATTATTTCATTTAGTTGACATCTTTATTTAATTTTTAACATTAAACATAATTTTATATAAATAATAAAAATAAAAAATACGACTATAAAAATATTTTTTGATTTAATTGACATTTTTATTTAATTTAAAATTATATATAAATGATAAAAATAGAAAAACGGATCCACACATGTACAGTAGCTCCTGTGTTTCAGCAGCTAGTATAAGTGAATGAAAATGTCTTTATCAAAATTGAGTTAAACATGTGTTAATTCGTGATGAGAAGCAGGTGGTTGTTATTTGTTTTCCTGTGATGATGGTTACAGATTTTGAAAATATAAGGCATCCTTTGTCATCACTATCACTTTCATTCCCCTTCGCATCTATCTTATCTCTTTCATTCTTTCCATCTAAACCTTTTCTTTCTCTTCTTCTTTCCACTCCTACGTCAAGGGATCTACAAAGGTACTCATTTTCCCATTGCATTGCTTCACTTTCTAATGAATCTTCCAACTCAATACCGATTCACAATCACATCTTTCGCTTCCATTTTTACCTCTGCAAATGTCTAACATTTCTTCAAATCTGTCACTTGCTACCCTTTTTCCACGCGCATCCTGTTCTTTACCATTGTTATTTCTTTAAACCACATTCATACACCTCCTACATCACCAACATTATCTCAATCAGGGATTCAAGACCTAAAATCAAACATGTTATTCCCTCTCTAGACAAAAGTTTAAAATTAAATTATAATTTTGCATTTTTAACTCTTATTTATAACTGTACTTCTTTTATTTTATTTGTTTGTAAATTTTAACTTTTATATTTAAAGAATATTTAATTTTGATCAGATATTTAATTTTACATGTGATCTTTAAAAAATATAATTTCATACGTGCGAGTGTGTGTAACAATAGTATATTCTGACATGACATCAACGTATGTATGGTTGTTGTACAGGTATTTTTGTGTGGAGCCTTGCATCACGTGAAAGCAAAACCCCGTGATCACAGCTATGTCTCCCACTTCTAATTTAGAGAACACCAATAGCGGTTCTGAAAGGTACTGAGCGATTAATTGCCTTTTAATGAATAAGACAATGATATATGAACTTGGTTTAATCATGTTTTGATAATAGAATATTTCAATATTGGTGATTTTGAATTTGAAGTTTGATCACCCTGTTTTTGTCTTGAATCAGTGCTGCTGAGGTTAATTGGGATGAACTTGGATTCAGTGTAGTTACCACAGATTACATGTATGTCATGAAATGTGCAAAAGGAGATAAGTTTTCACAAGGATCACTCCTTCCCTATGGTAACATTGAGATCAGCCCTTCTGCTGGGATATTAAATTATGGACAGGTTCTTATGCCACACAGTAGTGCTTAATGATTCATTAATGTTTATCAATGATAAGCTTTGAGCATAGAAGTTGATTTCATGCAGTTCATAAATCAAACTCTGCGTAGCTAAGCCTCACAAATATGTAAACTTGTGAATCTTCAGGGAATCTTTGAGGGGCTCAAGGCACAAAGAACTGAAGATGGGCGTATACTTTTATTTCGACCAGATGAGAATGGTCTACGCATGAAGAGTGGAGCAGATAGAATGTGTATGCCATCCCCATCTGTTGAACAATTTGTCAATGCTGTAAAGCAGACAGTTCTTGCCAACAAACGATGGGTATTCATTCATTTCCTCATCCTATTCATTCATCTCTATGATCTATGAAGAAGTTGAAAAACAAAGTAAGCTTCAAATATGAAACAGGTGCCTCCTCCAGGAAAAGGGTCACTCTATATTAGACCCTTGCTCATTGGAACAGGACCACTGTTAGGTTTGGCACCAGCACCTGAGTATACATTTCTTATTTACTGCTCTCCAGTTGGCAGCTACCACAAGGTAACTTTTGGATTTCCACATGTTTTACAATACAAGGACAAAAAATTTACTTACAACTTGTTGAAATTTCTTCTTGATTAATTATTGCAGGGTCCACTGAACTTAAAAGTGGAGGATAAACTATATCGAGCAATATCTGGGAACGGTGGAACTGGAGGGATCAAAAGTATCACCAATTATGCCCCTGTAAGCGTACACTACTGATACATCATCAATAAAACATCTTTTCCATCTTGAATATCTGTTTTGAATGATTCATAATTTTACTTAATCAAAACCTATCTAGTTCAAGACATTCAATACAAAATGAACACTTGACATTTGTAATGTCCAAAATATAAAATATGAAACACACGAATTTATGTATTATATCATTATAAATTTTAAAAATTGAAAAAATTATATGAAGAAGTATGAATGAGTTTTTTCTTTTATGTCAAAAAGATATTTTTATTGATGATTTAAAAAAAATATTTTTTATTTTTATAATTATAATGAGAAGTTATACGATAAATTTAAGTTTTTAAAAAATCACTGATTTTGTCTTTTTTTTTAAATTGTGTTGAAAGAGTATAATAATTTTGTGAGATCCAAAAATTATTTGTTAAATTAAAAATTTCACATATATGTGTGTGGTACGAGTCTCAAAATAATAAATCATATTAAAAGTTGCCTTGAAATATAATTTTCCCCTTGATTCAGTATGTTATCTTTATATGTTTGTGATGCCATAGGTTTATACTGCAACAACTGATGCAAAGGCCAATGGATTCTCCGATGTGTTGTTCTTAGACTCAGCAACAGGAAAATATATAGAGGAGGCCTCATCATCCAACTTATTTGTTGTGAAGGTCTGAACACTATCTATGTGAGCAAGCTATTAACAATTTATATATCCAAAACCATTTGATAGTCTGAACAAAATTTGTTTAATTTAATCACATGAAGGACAACACTATCTCCACTCCAGCAATAGATGGAACCATTCTGCCTGGTATCACACGAAAATCCATCATTGAATATGCCATTGATTTGGGTTATCAGGTATTACTTGATTTTCTTTCAATTATTGGCACGTATATTGATTAATCTTAATGGTTTCATTTTCTGCAAATTAACTTGCTTTTAGAAAATATACCTAATCTACCTTAGCTATGTTTGTACGGAAAAAAATGCTCTCAATATTTAGTTACTTACAGAGGAAGGGGTTACTTGAATTATGTTCAGGTCATGGAACGTTCCATATCAGTGGAGGAAATGCTAGCTGCTGACGAAATGTTCTGCACAGGAACTGCAGTGGTTCTCAGCTCTGTTGCATCTGTTACCTATAAGGAAACAAGGTTAAATTTCACTTCAATTATTCTATTTCTTTGTTTTCAGTATGCTAAGTGAATTCAATTAGAATATAACCATTTTTTACACTGTTATATAGAATAAAATTATTTATTTTTTCAATAATCATTTTAGTGATTTTTTTATTGGATGTCAAGTATAAATTTTTTTTATGCTAACTATGTATAAATTAATATACCAAAAAGTATCTTAATTCAACTCTTATATTTAAAGCATCTTCCCTCGTATAACTTTACTATTGCCCAAATGCAGGACGAATTACAAAACAGGGCCAGAAACATTGTCTGCAAAATTACGCCAAACACTTGTTGGAGTTCAAACAGGGTGTCTTGAGGATAAAAAGTCATGGACAGTCATAGTCTCTTAAATGAAGATGATTGCTATTTCATCCGAACATTGAGTTATTACTTGAGTTTATTTTTTTACAAGTTCTTCGTAATATGAAAACTTATACTTTTAGTTTTCTTAATTTAATAAAGGTTTCAAATTCATCAACTGCTTAATTCTATTATGCAAATTTTTTTGTCTCACATTTATCTGTTCTTTTTAGCTGTTATTAATAACTTAACGAAAATATTTTAGTTGTTTTTATGTGGGAATTGAACGAATGTTATTAGATGGGAATAAAATGGGTTAGAATGAAATGGAGTGGAATCAAAAGTAATATAGTAAAAATATGATCATATATTTATAAATCTCACATATAATAGAATATATAATAGAATGAAGCACAAAGTAACATGTACGAGAGTACCAAAAAAGGAAAAATATAACATGGTAGACTAGAGTCGATCCGGACCAGAGATCAAGCTGAGAAGATTCGGGGTCAATGTCGAGTTGAGTTGGTCTAAATCAAAGTCAAGCTGAGTCAGTCTAAACCTAGGAATAACTTGGCTTGTGCCCAGGTCGAGCCGGTCCAGGTAGAGTCGAGTTAGCTCGTGTCGAGGTCAAGCCTGGTCGGCCCAAGATCAAGTCAACTCGAGTCAACCTAGGCCCTGGTCGAATTGAGTATGTCCATGTCCACAAGCCAAGTCAATCCAAACCCAGGTTGAACAAACTCGGTCCAGGCCCAAGTGGATTCGAGTCGACCCAAGCTTTGGTCTAGCCGCCTCAGCCCAGGTCAAGGTGGAGCCGAGTCGACTTAGGTCCAAGTTGTACCGAGTCGGCCCGAGCTGAGTTCAGGTCAAGTCAGTCTAGGTCCAAGACAAGCTGAGTCGGTCTGAGCCTAGATCGAGTCGGCCCGGGCCCATATCTTACTGATTCGGCCTGAACCCATATCGAGTTGAGTCGGCACGGGTTTAGCCGAGTCAACCCGGGTCCAGGTCGAGCTAAGTCGGCCTAGTACCAGGTCCAGTCGGCCTGGGTCTAAGTCGAGCATAGTCGGCTCGGGCCCTAATCGAGCAGAGTCGGCCTAGGCCCTGGTCGTGCCAAGTCGGTCTAGGCCCAAGTAGAGTCGATTTGATCTGGACCCATGTCAAGGCGAGTCTGTCCGAGTCCAGGTCGAGTCGAGTTGGCTCGGTACAAGGTGGAGTCGAGTCGGTCCAGGTCCAGGTCGAGCTGAGTCAACCCGAGCCCAGGTCGAGCCAAGTTAGCCCTGGTCCAAGTCGAGTCGAATCGGCCTGAGCCCGTCGAACTTAGTCGTCTCGGGCCAGGTTGAACCAAGTCAGTCTGGGTCATGTTGAGTTGAATCAAGTCGGGTTAGGTCGCCCTGAGCCAAGTCGAGTTAAGTCGACCGAGACTGAGTTGATTTGATCCCACTTCAAGTCGATCCCACATTGGAGATTTAATCTAATTGACAAAGTGGATTTAATATAGATTTAATCTATTTTAAATAGATTTGAAAAAATCCAAATAAATTTGATTTAGTTAAAATGGATCTGGATTTTAGATCCAATCCATGAGCACCTCTACTTCATACCATGATTTATTCTTTATCATTCATGTTATTTATTTTTCTGAAAGGTCACAATAAGATTGAACTTGTTAATGTTAACCGACTTTATCATAATATTTACTAGATTTTTATTGATGTGAATCTTTTCTTTCTACATCCACACTTTCTTCTTTTACTACTAGAAGCAGTGTATACTATGTATTTTGTCCTAGAATGAAAGGCAAGATTTCTTGTAATGTGCAAGACACTCCAATTGTCACAATATATAACAATCTTTTATTACTTGTGTTCGAGTTCCACTATTAACCTTTGAATCAAGATAGCTTCCTTGCATGCTTGGGTAGTTATCATGTACTCAAATTTTTAATAGACAAATGTACAATATCATGTAACTTTGATAAGTGACTCATTGTCCTTCCTACAAATGTAAACACATAGCTAATGATAGATCTCATTTTATCAAGATCACCTGCAAATTCTGAATCAACATACTCTTTAACAACTAATTTAATATTTCAAAACATAATGCAACACCTGAGGTTCCTTTAATGTATTTAAGGATCCTCTTAATATTACTCCAATGCTCTCTCCATCAGGATTTGTCATGAATCTATTAACAACTTCCATTACATGTGCAATGTATATTCTTATACAAATCATGACGTACATAATGCTTCTCACTATTGATGAATAAGGTACTTGTGACATATTCATCCTCTCTACTTCATTGTTAGGACTCATACTTGATGATAACTTAAATTAAGAAGAAGTAGGGTATAAATTTGTTTGCAATCTTGCATGTTGAAGCGCCATGAGAGTTTCAATAAGTAAGCCTTCTGAGTTGAGAAGGTTAAATCTTCTTATCTTTTTTGTTTCGGTGAATTTGCATTCATAAAATTTTGTTTGTTGGTCCCATGTCGTTCATTTCAAACTCTCTAGTCAACTTTGCCTTCAATTCTTGGATTCTGACTTTGTTGGGGAGTACCACCAATATGTCATCTACATATAACAACAAGATGATAAAATCATTCTCATGAAACATATTGTAATAGGCACAATGAATTGGACTCAATTTGTTGTAACCAAGAATAATAATGAAGGAATCAAATCTCTAGTACCAATACTTGGACCTTTATACAAAAATTTGGTCAACCAGCAAACCAAGTTTTCTTTTTCTTTAAAACCTTTTGGTTTCGACTCATTTTGCAGAGTATTTTAAGCAAAAAAAAAAAAAAAACTATGTCCCTGCTAAGAACAACCTTTTGGTAGATTTTGGATCCAACTTTATTCTTTCTTAACAATTGTACATCATGTATATAAGACAATCAAATACATGTAAGGAAGTGTAAGCAGTTGGTTTTCCATTCCACATCTTTATTAGTGTCTTCAAACCTATTGTTATTGATGGTGATCGATTTATCACGTAATAAGCGATTTTAACTACTTCACTTATAAAGACTTGGTCACCCTCAATGTTCTCAACATAGTTCATGTTTTATCCAGGAGAGTTTTATTTGTTTTCTTTGCCACACCATTTTGTTGAGGTATATCTGGGACAAAAAAGTATTTTGTAATATTCTCCTCCATTATATGTCCTTAAGAATTTAATTATTTTCATAGTTTCAAGCTCTAAGGGATAATAGCAATGATTATCACACATAAAAATGAATTAAGTTCAAGATGTGTTTGCTTCTGGCAGTCACTCTAGAAAACTTTTATGTATGTTTCTTGCTTTAACACACCGTGCTCACAGAAAGGTAAAATAACATCTTTAAGCCCATGTAAGAGGTTATGTTTTGATGGAAACTCATCCAGCTACAATATTCACAAACTAAAGATACAAAAGACTTAAAGCCCTGACCAGGAGATTACATGAAGATTAGGCTTGATTGGGCCTCCAACAACCCTTATTGGGCTCAAGATCGTCTTTGAAGAGGTCAACTCTAGTGTATAATAAAATGTGATCAGTACAAATACATAGGCATGTAAAATGGGCTAAGTAGTTAATAAGTGTCATATTTCAGTAATATTTCATATTAAAATATAAGAACGTATGGATATTAATTGATAAAATAACTATAATATTACCCCTAATTTATGAATTTAAACTTTTTTACATATTTTGTGATTATAATTTGAATAAGAACGATTTATTCCCAAATTTGTGTTAATTTCAGGATTCTAGAAAAGAATGGAGATGAAAGGGAAAATGAGAATAAACAAAACTAAAAAGGAAAAGTTGAAATGCTCCAACACTCGCCCAAGCCAAAAGCTCCTAGAGGATCTCGCCCAAGCGATCCCAATCTCTCCCAGACAAGATCACTCCAGTGACGTTTGGCCTGTTTTTGTCCAACTCACCCAAGCGAACCCAATAACTCCCAAGCGAGAAATCACTTAGCTCAAGCCCAACTAGGTTAAATATGAGGCGTGATGCACAACCCTAGACAACATTGAGTGGATTGGGGAATCAATTAGGAGAGTAGAAGGTGTTAGAAACCCTGGAGGAGGCAGCCGTCAAGGAAAAACATCCTGGATCTTCTTTTCTTTTTTTTCATGCTTGTAATGGCCAACATGAGTGGCTAATTTTACCCTTTGGGATTGAGAGTAATCTATTTAAACTCTTATGTATTGAGGTGATATTTAAATATAATATTTTATTCTTGATTGATGATTGATATTGTCATTTTATTTATAATTGTTTACCATGATCAAGATCCTTAGATTTGACTGGAAAGTACTTCTAAGTTTCTGACCCAAATGACAACGCTTAACCGTGCTAGGAATATATTTGAAATGTTAATTGTTATCAACATCTAATCATAATGATAAGAAGTTTTTATAAATATGCGAGGAATCGATATTTAGGAGACTCTCTTAATAATTTTATATGTGAGGAATCGATATAAATTACTTTTATATGGGCATCAACATCAATCAAATGATAGAATATTACCATGCTAATCAAAATACAAAAGAGTAAGAAGGATGAACCCAATCTCAATTTTTCCAATTGAACCAACAAACTCCTTAACTTGGTTTCTTTACAATTCTTGCAATCATAACAAACTCCCAACAAACTTTATTATTTTGTTTTCTATTTAGTGAATCTTATACTTGATTATTCAACTGTTCCTTGTGGGTTCGATATCCATCCTTAGGGATAAGTTATTACTTCTGACAATACGATGCACTTGCCGTAAAATAGTCATAAGTAGTTTAGGACATTTGGATCTTGTATTTGGACTAATTAGGATAAGCTTGTATTTGGGTCTTGAGTAGAGTAAGGTTAGATTAGGGTTAGGATGACCTAGTTAGGATTTCAATTGGGCTCATCCAATCCCAAAAGAAACCCTATACCAAATATGGATGAAGAGCATGTTCATGTTTCCACATTTTGAGCACTATGTCCAAATGTGAAAAGCATGAGTGGACAAGTGACACTTAATCCACTCTTCGTATCTATTTTCAAGGGAATTCAAATTTGAATTTTCCATTCTTCTTTGCTCTCCCTTGATCATACCTATACTTCATAAATAGGACCCTTTATTCAATGTAAAATCAATTTTGAATGAGTAGAGAGAGTATGCATTTGCAGCTCACTTGTTTTTAAGTTACCTTAGAATAGTTTTTCCTTCTAGACTCCTCATTCCTTGATATTTGGTATAACATCTTTCAAGAAACGCCTTCCAATCCACTTTGCAAACACCTAACCACTCCACTCCATATTTAAGTCGCTTCTACATCCAATTTGCAATCCAATTCCACTTTAGCTTGGAGGAACTCCATCATATTGGTATCAAAGCAAAGGTTCTCTAAAAAATAAATAATTATATTCTAAATTCATGTTGTTCAATGTTTTCTTACCTGTCTAGTTATGTTTGTATTGTGTAAATTGTTCGTTATCGTTTGTCTTTTAAATTTGGTTCAAATTTGTTTGATCTTTTTGTGTGTTATAGTTTTGATTTTAATATATTATTTTACATTTTATTCACTAGTTCTTTACTTGAGTTTTAAACCATTTTAATCAATTACCTATCATTTTAATCGATCAAATTGTTCTTTTCTTGAATGTTAAGTCCTTTTAATAATTTAGCTTCAATTTTGATTAGTTAATTTAGCTTCTTAACAGGTTATTTTTCGTTTTAATCAATTATGTTATTCAGTATTTACTTCATTTTAATCAGTTATCTTTCATTTTAATCGATTATTTAGTTTGCAGTTACTTTAATTTTGATTTTGAATTTTTATTTATTTATAATAAATAAATTAAATAAATTGGAGCATTTATGTATACCCAACTAGACGAAAACAACCTAACCCATATTCCTAACGGATATAAATACTAAAAGACAACCAAAAACATTTGTTAAACCTTAATATGAAACTTTGTACCATACCCAACAACACCCTGAAAGTTCACTTCCAAAACCATAACTTTGACATAGTTTAGAGACTATGACTACTGCCATAACAAAAAAATTACACCTACCCTAACCATCTTTAGTCATTTCAATTCCACAAATAACCGAATTTACTGGTGTAGCACTGATGGCATCACAATCTGCATCACCAGGAGCAACTCCAGACTAAATGCAGCATCGCTTAGCCTGCCAAAGACAGATACCGATTCCTTCTACTGCATAGTTTCTTCTTCACATTCTCCATGCTCTTGTTATCCAACTTCTTCTTCTCCTCCTTCAGAACTTTAATGATAGAATACACCTTCTGGTGTATATATATTCTTTCGTATCAGTCCTCTCAAAATTTAGCATTTGAGCGACACCCCAATCTAGACAATTCACGTCTTCCCTACTTCATTCAATTAAGCAGAAACTAACACTAACACATCCTAACCATTATATTTCACTGCAGAAATTCATCTCTGCTTTGCTCCCCTTGCTGGCATCCTCCCTACAGACTTCCTCTCTACATTCCTTCCTGCATAGTTCATGAGGGATATAACTCACCTTTGTCGTTTTCTTGACATAATTGAAAGAGCATATCTATAGAAATCAAAAAAAAGTTATTTACCGTTCACAATTAATTGTTATAAAAAAGGATACTTTAATTTCTCATAATCTTTTATTGATATTATCACGCTTTCATACACGATATCCCTACCCTACCCTCCCCTTTTCACCTGCAAAGCTGCTTAAACTTACCCCTTGCCTGCCATCACTAAATGTTGCATCCCAATACCGAGCCGAACTGCAGCTTTTCTTTTCTCAAACACAAACACAAGCTCCACTCATACACAATTTTTGATTTTTATGATCCGTATGTTTTGTCCCAATCATGTTTAGTCCACATTGTTATTACTTTTCTTTAACTTTTTAATTGAACTTTTGAATCATTGTTAGCATGACAAGTAATTATTGTAAACAATAAATTTATCATATGGACAATGATTTCTGATCGGATCCTTCATACTATAAATAAATGTACTCTTATTATTGTGTACAAAACAGGGTTTGAACCTTAATATAGTACATAAACTATTTACTTTTTCACAGACTACTTTTCGCTACTACATGAGAGACTACTTAAGCAGTAAAAAATCTTTTATTTTTTTGTTTTTGATAGCAAAAGTGTTTTGTTTCCCAATAAGAAGTTGAAAAAAAAGTTGAACGGATCTTCAAATATGAAACAGGTGACTCCACTAGAGAAATAAGTTGATCATTGCATATTAGGTCATTGCTCAAGGGAAAAGGAAACAAGGTAAACTGTTTTGGTACTGATTATTAATGCTTACTCTATAATTGTTATATAAAAAAATCAATTTTAAATTACAGATTTTGTTTTCTATTAAAATTTTATCTGTTATATGAACATGTAAGATTAAAAACAGTTTTAAAAAAAAGTTTGATTTTTCACTAGGAATTTGGTTATTGGTCTATTATCTTTCCTAATATTCTTGAAAATTCCGAACAACAAATGATTGTTGTGCTACTAATAAATTGCCGATAATACTGATAATGAAGAGCTGAATACAAAAAAGGAGCAGAAACATTGTCTCAAAAACTGCGGAAAACACTAGTTGGAATTCAAAGTGGCTGCGTTGAGGACACAAGGGGCTGACTAATAGAATGATGACTGGGATGTGTTGTTGGGAAAAAAAATCAAAAAATAACTATTTTCTACCATATAATATAATTACTTTAAAAAAATAATTAAAAAAAACTCGGTCATCATACTTCATGTTTTTTGTTAGGTTTCTTCTTAGTCTCATCCTGCAAACTTAGAGAGGTTATTAAGAGTGGATACAAATTGATTTCGACGTCACATTGGATAAATAAAGAATATTCCAACTTATGCTGTTAGTTTTGCTCGCCTTAATTGCACGTCAATTTCCCAGGAAATCACAATACTCCGATTTTTTATTTTTTATTTTGCCTATTTTCGCTTTGAAGTGTCTAAAATCTTAAATTCTCAAGCATAACATGCATGCCTGTTATTTCTAGGTTTCAAGAAGCACCCGGTAAGGCTGAAGACAATTCTAAAGCGATTTTGAGCAGACAAAAAAATTGAAGGCCTGACTCGATAGGTATTCATCTCATTGATCCTCAAAAATAACTTTTGGATACACATGAGAAAAGAAAACAAATGCAATATACTAATGAAAAACAAGAGAATCGTTATGAACAATGTCTCTTTTTTTACCCCTTTTATAACAAATATAAATAAATGACTACTTTATCAACTTCTACCCTTGATACTTACTATTCAGAAGCTCTATGAACAAGTCATTCCAAGTATCTGTAATTCCAGGTAAGCACCAGTGCATGCAATCATCATGTTTTTTCCCTCCAGCTGAAGCAGGGTGTGCATCAGCCCTGAACTCACTCATGTGAGTGATGTCCAAAATAATGAAACCAGACCCCTCGAGAGCCTTATAGAGGTGTTTATTCACCAGTCGAGTCTCCACATTTGTCCCATTGTTCTTCACGGAGAAAAGTTCTTCAACCTAAAAGAGCAACAAAACTTCCAAGGTCAACTTGCTAGTAATAATTTAGCATGCAACTATCACACTAGCAAGAAGAATCACATCACGTATGTCACTCATTGGATGACTGTTCCAGTCAAAACATGCTTAAAAAGGCAATTGACTAAATAGACCACCTGCTCTATCGACAAAGGTCTATCCCTTTGACAGGAACCACCCTGATCCCAATCTCCCCCTTCAAAATGTCTGGGTGATTGAGTACGAAAAAATTTGACTGCACCTGGGCGTGCATTTTTCTCCACATACTTGATCTGCAAACAAACCAGTCGTATTAAAATATGCAGGTCAATTACATACCAATTTAAGCTAGGTGTAATTTCGTAAATGGATTTGTAAAAGTATCATAGTAATATAGAAAATCTTTCAAAAGTATCTTGGTCATGATCAGTTTGGGGGAGAAATAATTGACGATGCGTATTAAGAAACAATTTTTTAGGGGAATATCTGTTTTTTTCAAAAACTCATGATGCAGAAAAAGAAAAAACCTTTTAGACCTCAAAAGATGTTAATCCAAACACACGTTTAGGTGTTCAATGTACTTGCTAGGCACAATTCCCAAATGCTTCTTTCTAATGAAAAATATTGCTTGACTTCGACGTTCGTTGTGTTGCAAAATACTTCATCTTCATGCTAATGGTTGGGATAGTTCCAAATCAATACTGACATGTCAATTGATAGCATGTTGACCAATTATACTCTTGGTGCTAATCTCAATCTGAATAAAGAAGTTCTTTATAGATGTGTTCTCACTTTTCAATAAGAGGTTGCCTATCATATCTAAGACCTAAATGCCCCTTACAATAAAGTGCTCATCTGTAGATTTTTACAAAGTTAAGGTTATACACTTAAGTAAAATATCAAAACAATATTTCTGTGCTTAAGACAATTGTAATAAGATCAGATTGAAGCTAATGAAAAAATTGACATCCACGATCATAACATGTATGTTGTGATTCAAAACAGAGAATTTATGGTAAGTGGTAATAATAGTTGACATTCTAAACCACTAATGCAAGCACCTCATCCTTTCACTGGCGAGGAATGGACCTTCCCCACCAAACAGATGTTGACAACTCAATCCTAAACACTTCATCCATATTATGAAACTCAGACCCATACATTGATGGGAAAAAGCATTATGAAACTAAACATACAAAGTTCAGCATTAGCAAAGGAACTAAAGTCAATTAACAAGATACCATGTACGTAATTGCTTCATACTCAGGTTAACTTAGAGACATAAATTATTTCCTTCCACTTCCACTACAATTATAGAGTAAGATAAAGCGAAGACGTTACCATGTGCTCCAAAACCATATCCAGGCCTTGATCTGAACGTAATGGAGGAATTACTGGCTGGCCATTCTTGAAGAAAAGCATAGGGGACTTCACAGGGTCAAATTTTGAAGGGGCCCACCACCTGTTAACACAAACCAGATAAAATTAATATTTTCCCTTATACTTTCTCAGTTTTCCAAACAACAGTAACAGCATCAACTTATACAAAGGAAAGTGAGAAGCAAGAAGTAAAAAACATAAAACTCAAAAGGTATTCTTTAATTGTCGAATTTCCCATTATTTTCAAATATCAAATAGCGAATGGGAAAGCAGCTACAAATTACATACATGGCCCATTTACAGAAAGAGACTATAGAAACATTCTAGTATTACCAGTGTCCCGTGTTAAAAATTAGAATATCGTGGAAACTCAGAGCCTTTGCCCACGTGCTGTCTGGAACATCAACATCAACTCTAAATCCCTCTCTGAATCCAAGTGTTTCTAAGGCACCACCTTTATCACTAGCAGACCAGCTGCACAAAACAGAAGAACAACATCAATGATAGTTAACAATGGTCAACAACTAGAACCATATAAGGTGAATTCAGAAGTGTTTTTTTACAACTTATTTGAGTTTATCTTATGAACATCAAGAAAACAGCTTATGACTTGTTCACAAGTTCATTTTAGCTTATTTCAATAATCTCTTCAGACTAACTAACGAAGACAACTTATATACGAAAACAATTTAGCTTCATCTTGTCTTCAATTAAAAACACGACTTACAGAGTACAATAGTATTTTGTTACGAATAAAGAAAGCAATGAGGTTAGAACCTAAGATCGTGAGGACATCTCCACTGGGCTATGAGCAAACCATTCAAGCAAAGTTAACATCAGACTCCACCCAAAAACTTAAAGCATCATGTTTGGAGATTTTTCTCACTTATAAGTTTCTCAACTTTTCCATTTTACCTAATGTTAAACACTTCACATTCACATTTGCAATTGAACACTTGACGCTAATTATATAACAGGACATAAGATAATGAAAACAATGACATCAGAACAAATAATAACAAATTGAAAATCCTAGAATCCGTACTTATACATTTATTCATCACATAAAGACTGTGCAATCCGTGGACTCATATAGAAACAGCAGATCATTTGAAACAAGACCCAGAAGAAAACAGGCAAGAAAAAGAGGAGAGAAAAGTGTAATGAATGAGAAAAGCGCAAGCTTACCTACCATAACGAGCCAGAAGATTGGTACGGTGATAGGCGATGGTGAGATTGTAAGCGAGAAAGGTGAATCCACGGTCAGCCCCAGCGGGGCGCCACTTCTTGACTTGTCCCTCGGAGGCACTCTTGAGAGCGCAGAAGAGAGACACAAACATGTTCCTGTTGAGCGAGTCCCCCACAAACCCTGCACTGCTGAACACCCATTATTGACAATCCCAAACAAAAGAAGAGAGAGAGGGAGAGTACCAATGGCGGTGTGGGTGTGAGTGCGGAGGAAGTCAAGGGGATGGAATTGGGGGAGATCGCAGTGGCTGGGCTGCCAGCGCCATGTGGGGAGATGAGGGGCGTTGGATTTGTTGGCGGAGAGGCAGTTCCAGCCCTTGAAGATCTCCTTGCAGGTGTGGTCGTAGGTTGGAATTCTGGGGGGATGAGCGATCCATGTTCCGTGGGAGAAATTGCAGGAAGCGCGGGGATGTTTGTGGAAGGTGGGAAGAGAGTGGGTAATGGAAGGGGAGGAGGTGGTTGTGAACTGGGAGAGAAGGAGGAAGATGGAAGTGAAGCAGAGAAGAGAGAGAAGAGGAAAGAGAGGAACTTTCTTCTTGGGGCTTTGAGAGTAAGCTTCTCTTGTGGCCATTCCAATTAACCTCCTTCTTCCTTCTGCATCTCCCTTTTTCTTCTCTCACTCTTTATCTCGCATATCTTCTTCTTTCATAATCCTCTTTTTTTTCCATAACATTTCCATAACATAATTCTCTCATTCTCATCAACCCAAACATAACATTACTAAATTCTATGTTTAGCTAACTTTTAATTACTATCATTTCAAAAATTTCCTTAGTCTATACTAAATGTTCAAAATATTTTTTATTTAAATATTTTCTTATTTTACATAATTGTTATCTTTTTATCTTCTATTCATCCATCAATTTTTTTTCTCTTTATCTTTGTAATTTTTGTAAGTCTCGATGATCGACCGACCGCACTAGTATATATTAAAAGCACTCAATAAACGACAATAATAACAATTATGAAAAATTCTTTACGAATCATGATTATGTCCTACCTATCAAATTCAAGTGACATCAATATAATATACCTCCGTATAAACAAAAGATCATGCTATAAATCAGTTAGCATCAAAGATCATGTTATAAATCAGTTAGCATCAAAGATCATGCTATAAATCAGTTAGCAACACTAATATTTGATTAATTCGGTCCATCACAACAAGGATCCATGATTAAACACTATAGATAAACTCTTTACAGAGTAAGCTTCTATCAACTTTTACAATATACACTTACTTGAGCGTCAGAGTACCTTGTTGAGATTCACCCCGATCGAGCACTAATAACAAAAGAAGGAGACTTGAAGGAAGGAGTAAGAAGGTACGGACACATCAGCAATTGTAGAGACAAATCAAAATACTATCTAGGTTCCTCTTTGTTCAGGTACAATTTCCATAAAACACACACTTCATGCCTCTAATAGATAAGAATTAAACTTCATTTCATTTTATATAATCACATTCACAATTAAACATTCAAGTAATATCTTAAAATGATATTAATATATAAACAAGTTTGAGATGAAAATATTAAAGTTAATTTTTTTTTAGTTGCAATAATTTATTTATTTAGAAGTTTATTTAGAGTAATTTTTTTAAGGTTTAATTAAATATTTTATTTTTCAACTTTCTTCTTTTACAAAATCTGTCACTTTATTACATATTGAACGCATATAATTTAAAAATCTTAAGTTTAATTTTAATTTTGATCTCTATGTTTAGAAAATGTTTAACAAGTAAAAATATTAAAGAATATAATTGAGTAAATATTTAGAATGAGAAAAACAAGAATTATAATATAAAATATATACAATATATATATATATATATATATATATATATATATATATATATATATATATATATATATATATATATGT
>Ga0123342_1004050_pt1 | contig 22844 bp, 16 predicted proteins | sample Turbeawhitnodule_FD_89960 | JGI IMG/M metagenome (GOLD analysis project Ga0123342, IMG submission 89960) | Root nodule microbial communities of legume samples collected from Mexico - Turtle bean Mexico white nodule | ecosystem: Host-associated > Plants > Roots > Nodule | place: Mexico: Nepantla... | reverse complement strand
TGGGTTGGTTGCCCTCTTGGGAGGTGTTGGTGTGCCACTTTTTTTTTTTTTTTTTTTTTTTTTTTTTTTTTTTTTCTTTTTCTTTCTTTTTTTTTTTTCTCTCCCCTCCCTTCCCCCCTCTGTTTCCCCCCTCACCTTTTTTTTTTTTTTTTTTTCTGTTTTGGATGATGCAATTATTTAATTCATGCTTCTTGCTTGTTGCTGCTGCCTCTTTTGCTTTTCTTGTGCTTTTTTTTTCCTACTGTTTTGTTCAATTCACCCTACTATTCTGTGGTTAGGGATTTGCACGTGTGCTTAAACTTTGAATTTCTTTGGATGTTCTTGGTATGCGTTGCTGTGTGTCAAAATGTGGGTCTTTTTTATGCTTTTGAATAGTTGAAAAAACCTGCTACTTCTTTTTCTTTTCTGCTTTCCCAGTTTATATTTTTTAAAGAAAAGTTGAATTTTAGAGATTTTTTTTTTCTTTTCTCTTTAATTAAGAATTAAAATAGTTCTGTCTTAGGTAGGTTTTTTCCTCCCAACCAAACATAGCATTATAGTGAATGGAGGTGTTAGTCTACGTTTAGTGTTACAATTAGTCAGCCTTGGTAGAAGAACGCATTTAGAGTGCATTCACTCGCAGTGCTATCCATTTCACTTTTGCATTTGATCCTTTTTCATTCCAAGAAACAAATAAACCCCCTGTTCAGGCCTGGGAATGTGTGATACTAATTGAAGAGAGCATAGAAAAATAGTTAAAAGGATTGAGAAAGCTTATAGCTCGCTGAAGACAAGTTAAAGCCAAATTTGTTGCAACAATTACAACAACATACAGTTAGAAGACTTAATGCTGTTGAAGTAGTAAACTTGATGAAGCTTAATTACAGACGGGCTAAGTTAATTACTTGCTAGAGATGTTTCTTTTGTGGTCTTAGACCAATAAGACTTATTTCATTTTAGATGAGACAACATTTTTGTCATTTTGAATATGTGACTAGGTGTCGGTAGTATGTTCTTCTCTTTTGTTCATGATTCAGGAAAAAGAAAACTGTATCTTATATTCATTTCATGTGTGTTGGTTTCTTATAAACGGTGATTGTCTGATTGATGCTGCAGTGGTGTTAGGCATGATAGCTATTTCATACAGCATTTTGTGATGTTCTTTTTTGTCCGCATAAAAGTGCAGGAACAATGTCTGAGAAAATGACAGCTGAAAACCTTTTAAACACCCTTGTGGAAACAATTGCTGAGAAGCAAAAATCTGGATCATTTTTTGAAGACGAGAAGTCAAGCTCAGTGAGCTCCCAACTCAATAGACTGTTTGGACGCCAGAAACCTGTGCACCATATTTTAGGGGGTGGAAAATGTATGGCAGTTCTAGTTAATTTGCTGTAAAATCTATCATGGTGACTTTGACTTTTGAATTTCTTTTTGGGTTTTCCATTGAATGATGTAGCTGCCGATGTCTTGTTATGGAGGAACAAGAAGATTTCTGCTAGCGTTTTATCTGCAGCAACAGCTATATGGGTGCTTTTTGAATGGCTTAATTACAATTTCCTAACTCTTTTATTCTTTGTTCTGGCTCTCGGCATGCTTGGACAGTTTCTTTGGACAAACGCTTCTAGCTTGTTTAGCAGGTTATCCAAGCATCCTTTCTTCCCTTCTTTTGATGTCTGACTTTGTGCAAAAGATATTATGCTATTTTACATCTTAACCTTGTTTTTCTATGTCGGGTGACAGGAAGCCGTCTAAAGTTCCGCGTTTTGCCCTGCCAGATGATTTCTTCGTGAATATTGCAACTGCAGTTGGTGCGGAGGTTAACCGTGGATTGAGGTTTCTCCAAGATGTTTCATGTGGAGGAAACCTAAAAAGATTTCTCATTGTATGTATACTCTTACCTTTACTTGCTTTGTAATTGTTATTTACAGTCCAGGTTCATGATTTATGAGACATAGTTTCCTGGTTAAACCGATATTCACTTTATGACATCAGTGTTTGCTTTAACACTTGTTATTCAATCAATTGATCGATTCCATTTATTTTTGTTTGCTGCAATATCTTCTGCTTGTGACATGCTATTGATATTTGTCATCAAAATTGTCAACTGTTTCTTTTTTCCACTCAAATTTCTGCTATGGATTCTATATTAAATTGATGGATAAGTTTCCTTTCGTGGTAGTTTGTCAAATCAACTTAGCTGTATGTGACAGTATCCTCTAAAGAGTGTTCCTTTTGTGTGATTATGCTTGATTTTTATTACTTTGTTGTTACTAAAGATTTCCTCATTACTGTGCAAGAGCGTGTGGAGTTGGTATGATATAATTGAATTGGGGAAACAAGGATTTTAAATTGTAAACTTCATGGGTCAATATAGGCTGCTTTACAAGTTTTGGAATAGTATTGTATGACAAAATAATCAATATGGATGGTTGTATTAAGTATCCTTAAATGCACAACCATTATGATGCACTTTCTACTTTGCCATCCATTATTTTATAACTTGCTTTTAACTATTTATATATGATAAATTGTATTTATTTTTATATTTTGGTGCAAAGGAAACATATATGCTTTTTGTGTGGAATTTGTGATAGTGGTTATTACATCCTCAGGCTGTATTAAGCTTATGGGCTGGTGCTGTGATTGGGAGCTGGTGCAATTTTTTGACTGTCATGTATATTGGTGAGACCTGCTTTCTTTCCATCTATTGATATAGATTAGAACATGTTCACAGAGTATCATCTTGAATTTAATATTTGTACAAAGTTTGAATTTTTTTTTCAAATTTCAACTAATCCAACAAATAACTGCTCTATAAAAGGTGAATATTTGAAAGTAGGCTTAAATAAGTTTAAGTCTCCAAAATACTTTTTTAGTACCTAATAAATAATTTTTCATAATTGAGTACAAAATTATAAAATTTTGGTTGAAATTCCTGGAAAAAAAATACTTATTTATATTTTGTCCTCCATATTATATTGTTTCTTTTAAATTATTCCTAAACTATATTCAAATTTCTTTTTTTATTCCGCAATTTTTTTTTATCATAACAATGAATATGTATGATGACGTATGTTACCCGAACAGGTAATAGAAGTAACTTAATGGATAACATTCCTCAATACTTTGTATTATGAGATACATGTTTTAATTAAACTCAGGCAGAACAGTAAAATTGACGCAGGTAACGCAAGGAATTAAAATTAAAATGTTTAATTTATTAGGTACTCAATTTTTTTAAAAAAATATTGAGTTATTATCATATATTAAGAACATGAAACTTATTTAAGCTTTCAGATTATGAAAATTATGTTATATTATGTCGGTACTGTATATTGGATTTTACAGCAGTATTTATGTTATATTCAGTTTGGTTGTTAATTGGTCTCTTTAACCTCTTATCTTCTACTTGTTTCATTTTTTTAAGGCATAGCTTTTGAAACTCTTATCCAATTTTCAGAAATAAAGTTTGATGTATTTTTCCATTTTAATTTTCCTATCTTATTGTGATAAAATTAATATGGTATTGGAGTTTATCTTTAAGATTGGCCACCTACAAATATCTAGTACACAAAATGTTCATGTCTCGGCATAAGAGGAGTATGTTGTAAATTTGAGATCAACTATAAAGATAAAATCAATCTACAATTTGACTATACAAACTGATCTTGTGACTATGTGTTATACTTAAACTCACCTCTTAATATTAACCTCTTAATATTAACTTCTTAATATTAAGGATGGTTAAAGCAAATCATATTAACCTAAAATCTTGTAATTTTCGCTTGCCATAACTGCTGATATGCTTTCTGTTAAGTGTTTTCGGATAATATGCTGCTTCAATTACCCAATCTTATGTGGAAGCAAATGTAATGTAAGTTTTTGCTGACGGATATTGTTTTGTCGGATGCTGGATCTTTTTCTTCTGGAAGTTTAAATGCATGATATGGTACCTATTAAAAATTATATTTTTTGACAAATAACTTATATATAACTTGTTCAATTTCTAAGGTTTTGCTAAAATTTCTATTATGTTATATATAAGGTTTTGTTGCTGCACATACACTCCCAGTTCTGTATGAAAGGTATGAGGATCAAATTGATATCTTCGTGTACAAGGTGTTTGATCAGATGCAAAATCACTATCAGAAGCTGGATTCTGGGTTGCTTAGCAAGATCCCCAAGGGAAAGCTCAAAGGAAAGAAGTATGAATAGACTGTTCTTATGTAAATGGTTTGATTTTCCATATCCTTTGGCACTTGTGATGGAATTGGAAAAGATTGAATAATGTAACTAGGGAACAATTCTATGTAGGGGTCTTTAAATTTGTTGTACTCAATATTTGACCTGGGATGAAGACTTCATTAACGACTATTGGACAAGGCACTTACAAGGGGTTTCATATTAACCCAGTTTAAAACCAAATACAAAGAAAATAAATATAAGGATGTGAGAGAGAAAGAGAAAGATATGAAAAAGAGAATTATTCAGTGTATCAACAACGTATAGAATACAGAAAAAGAAAAGAGTATTTGTAGTGCTCAAGAGTCAAGACTGTATAATTATGCAGTTATAACTGAGATGTAACATCTATCTCCCTTAAATTAATGGTGGGATTTAGTAAAAATCATTCATTTACGTGAGAAACTACTAAACGTTGCCAGTTAAGCAGCTATTTGAAGCCCAACAGGAACACGAAGGTGTAATTGTTTTTGTTGAATAACATCTTGAACAAAATACAGGTCTAACTAAAAATGCCTGGTTTTAGGCTACATGATGGGATTGGAGGCAAGTACAACTGCATCAAGATTATCAGGTCGAATTGTTGGAATGGTTGAAGGAAGATTAACTTCATATACCAGATTTTGAATCCACTTGAGTTCAGTTAAAGCGGTAGCAATGTTGCAATATTCAGTTTCAGTAGAGCTACGTGAGATGACTTTTGGTTTCCTTGAGAGTCATGCAATAGATTGGATCCAAGATACACAACAAGTCCTAAGGTTGATTTTCTATCATATAGGCCAGAGCTCTAGTCAGCATCAACAAATGTGTTGAGGAAGAGATGTGAGGAGCGACGAAGATGAATGTCATAACTAGTAGTTCTAGCTAGATAATGTTAAATTCTCTTGACAACTTTTCAGTGGTGGTGTTGAGGATTGTGCATGAATTGACAAACTCGATTAACACTGTAGGCGAGTTCTGGTTGAGAAATGAGGATATATTGAAGAGATCCAACCGCAGATCGATATAGGGATGTATCATCTATAGCATTTGTGGCATCTTTTATCAAGCGGGAGGTTGAAAGCATCAATGTTGGTTAAGGCTTTGAGAAAGAGGCCATGCTGGTTTTCTGAAGAAGATCAATAATATATTTTGTTTGGGAGAGATGTAAACCTCCACCAGTTGTCTAATGAGCTTCTACTCGCATTAAATAACGAAGACCCCGAGGTTCTTTAAGCCAAAATGTTGACTAAGAGATTGGATGAGCAGTTGGATCGCATTATTTGAGTTCCCTATGATGAGAATATCATATGCCTAAATTAAAACAAATAGTATGATATTGTTTTTATAATGAAGAAATAATGAATGATCACTTTTGGTTGAACTAAAACCAAGAGAAATTAGAGTTGCAGTTAGCTTGTGAAACCATGATCTTGGTACCTACTTTAATCCGTAGAGAGCTTTGTTGAGCTTACAAACAATGTTAGAATCACCAGTTTCAAACTCGGGAGGTTGAATCATGTAAACAGATTCCTCTAGATCCCCATACAAAAAAGCATTGTTTATATCTATTTGTAAAGCAATGGTGAAAATTATACGTATCGTTTCAAGTTTTATAACAGGGCTGAATGTTTCAAAATAGTCAAAACCTGGTTTCTGATGAAAGCCTTTGGCAACAAGACAAGCTTTGTTCCTTTGGAAAGAACCAACAACATTGTATTTGATTTTAAAAATCCATTTGCAACTTATGGGTTGAACTACAGTAGGAAGAGAGGTTAGAACCCACGTGTTATTGGTTTGTAATGCAACAATTTCTTCTTACATGGCTGATAACCATTGAAGATGATGTAAAGCATCTTTGGTTGACTTGCGTATGACAAAAATATTATTAGCAGTGAAAGTTCATGGTTTAAAACTCCTGCTTTGGCCCGTGTTATCATATGATGAATATTTTGAGACTCATCATTGTATGAGGTGTTAACGATCGAAGTTGTGTCAGGTGAAGAGGGTATGCTAACCAATGGGGAAGACCATGAAGAGGAAAATTCCACATGGTGTTGCTGAGTGTCCAAGGAAAGAGACAAACATTCATCATTGGTGTGCTGAATATCACAAGAGGACTAATGAATTTTTACAGCAAGTGCACCGTGTTGTTAGAAGTAATAATTTCTCCCTAAGGATGAATATCGAACCCACAAGAAACAGTTGAATAATCAAGTAAAAGATTCACTAAATAGAAAACAGAATAATAAAGTTTGATGGAGTCTGTTAAGATTGCAATGATTAATAAGAAAACAAGTCAAAGAGTTTGTTGCTTCAATTGAAAAAATAGGGATTGGTGTTTCTTCTTTCTCACTAAATTATATTTCGATTAACATGACAATATTGTATCCTTTGATTGATATTGATGCCCGTATAAAAATAATTTATATTGATTTCTTGCATATAAAATTATTAAGATATCTCCTAAATATCGATTGCTCGCATATTTATAAAAACTTATCAATAAGATCTGACTAATAGCAATTAACATTTCAAATTTATTCCTAGCATTAAAATATGTTAAGAATTATCATTTGAGTTAGAAACTTAGAAGTACTTTCCAATCAAATCTAAATTTCAAGATCAAGGCGAACAAGCATTACTAACAAAATGATAATACCAATCATCAATAAAGAAAAAAAATATTATGTTTAGATATCATCTCAATGCATAAGAGTTCAAACAAATTACTCTCAATCCCAAATGATAGAATTAGCTACACATGATGGCTGTTACAAACAGAGAGAGTAAGAAAAGAAGATCTAGGATGTTTATCCTTGACAAAAATCTGTTGGTACTGCTACATATACTGATCTCACTACAAATAATATGTTTTCTTTAAAGCATTTACTTCATGTTCCCACTATCTCAAAAAGTTTGTTAAGTGTTTCTAAGTTTGCAAGTGATAATAATGTACTTTTCGAGTTCCATGTTGATACTTGTCTTGTAAAACGCCAGGGAACAAACGAGATCCTCATACAAGGCAAGCTTAAGCATGACCTTTATATCTTTCCCAATCTTGTTCATACTATTGATTGTTCTGCTTACACCTCTGATATTACACCATGCTTATCTACATATCATATTTGGCACTCACGATTTGGTCATGCACAATCTAAAGTGATTCAACAAATTATGAAATAATTTAATATACCTTACACTGCTAAGCGTGAATTTTGTGAATCTTGCGTTGTTTGGAAAATCCCATCAACAACCCTTTATTGCTTCTCAAACTTTATATCCAAAACCTTTACAACTTGTTTTCATAGATATTTGGGGGCTCACATCTACACTTGTTATTGCTTGTTATTACATTGCTTTTGTGGATGCTTACACTAGATATGTTTGGTTCTACTTGATACAAAGCAAAATCACAATTTCTAACTGTTTTCAAATCCTTCAAGTTATACGCGAAAAACCAAACTGGTTTTCAACTTCTAAGCATTCAAACCGATAATGTCAAAAATTTTGTATGTTTTAAATATTTTCTTTCCTCTCATGGTATAAACCATTGTTTAACATGCCCTCACACGCATGAACAAAATGGTTCAGTTGAGCGTAAGCATATGCATATAGTTGATATAGGTTTAACCTTCCTTGCATGCTCTGCTTTACCCATGCATTTTTGGGGTTATGCCTTTAATACAATTGTGTCTATTATAAATGTTTTGCCTTTAATACAATTGTGTCTATTAAAGAATCACAGTCCTTATCATTTCTACAAAATTTTTGGATTGTATGTTATCCGCTTCTTAGACCTATAATCAACATAAAATGAGTTTTCGTTCATCCTTGTGTTTTTCTTGGCTATACTTCTAATCACAAAGGTTATCTTTGCCTATCACCTACTGTTCGTATGTACATCACTCGTCATGTTATTTTTGATGAAAATGTTTATCCATATGCTCTCTCTTCTAACTTCTTTTCCTCTATTTCATCTAAAACTACTAGCTCATCCACTTCTACCTTATCTTAACCATCTTTCAAAATTCGTCATTGATAAGTGCTAGATTTCAGTAATATTTCATATTAAAATACAGGCACTTATGGATATTAATTGATAAAGTAACCATAAAATAATCCTTAATTTATGAATTTATACATTTTTACATATTTTTTTTATTTTAATTTGAATAAGAACGATTTATTCCTAAATTTATGTTAATTTCAGGATTCTAGGGAAGAATGGAGATGATTGGGCAAAAGGAAAATATACTAAGCTAAAAAGGAAAAGTTGAAAAGCACCAACACTCACCAAAGCTCGCCCAAACTCGCCTAAGCCAAATGCCCCCATAGGATATCGCCCAAGCGAGCTCAATCTCGCCCAGACGAGATCACTCTAGTGACATTGGCCTTTTTTCGTGTAACTTGCCCAGGCGAGTCCAATAACGCCCAAGCGAGAAGTCACTTAACCCAAGCCAATTAGGTTAAATATGAGGCTTGAGGCACTACCCTTGACACGCAAGATTGAGAGGAAAACACCATTGAATGAATTGTAATCCAATTGGTAAAATAGGAGGTGTTTGAAATTGATAGGTAACCTTGAACCATTACCTATAACAACATTTTCAGAACCTATGTAAGGTGTTTTGGTTGAAAGATTAGTGTTACGAGCAGTGAGGTGATGAGAAGCACCACTATCAAGGTACCCAAGTGGATCATGAAGACTAGACGGTGTCCCAAGAATCGATGGTTCATCATCACTAAGAGACAAAGCAAAATGAGTTGTGTTAGCAATAACTTGAGAGTGAGATGAGGTATCAAACTTATGCCGACAATGGAGAGTAGTGTGCCTAGTTTTTTCGCATATTTGAGATGACACACATGAAGAAAAAGTATTTGGTGGCATTTTTTTATAGTTCTTGGAGTTGGAAAAACGTGGTTTGGAAGAGAAACGTTGTTTATCATTATCAGAGGTGTAGTTCGAAGAAAAAGGCTTGGTGCGAGTATAATTTGTATTTGAAAATGAAGAGGGAACAAAAGAAACATTTGCCTGCAGAATCTGATCCACAAAATGCTTGGCTTTTTCGATATCTCCTTCTTGAGCAAGGAAAATAGATTCAATGTATTCCACCGTATAGGGGTCAAGACGTGAAGTTACTGACGTGATGAATGGATCTTATTCATTGGACAACCCATCTAGTATGGCTTCAATGATCCTCTGTAGCAATTGGGCACCCAACAGCAGTTAAGTTGTCCATTGTTTTCTTGATTTCAAGAAGGAAAGTAGCTAAAAATGTTCTTTCTTGGGGGTGCATAGAAACTGTTTGTGTTTCTTGATCTGATCTCTTGTTTATGATGCATAATAAGTATGAACTTGACGAGAAGAATCGAAGCCAACCATTTTTGTAAGAATACTAGAAGTCATTGAAGCCAATAGCCATGCAATGATTGATTGATCTTATCGATTGTAAGTGATATATTTGGGATTGATGGAAGAGGTAGAACTACCTTATAGAGTAATGAGGTGTGATGGGATACACAATCCTTCCAAGAATTGTAAAAGATTCATGCTGCGTAGAGTTGCGGTGACTTGTTGTCTCCAAACTAAGAAATTATCGGTGTCAAGATTCAAGGGTATGAGAGTATGAATGATATAAGGAATAAAAATTTTAGTTTTGGAAGAATTTTTTTTGGAACTGGTAGCAATGGTTGATGATGAAGTCATAGTATGCTTTGATACCATATATGAGAGAAAAAAAAAAAGATATGAAAAAGATAATTATTCAATGCATTAACAACGTATAAAATAAAATAAGGAGTATTTGTAGTACTCAAGACTACATAATTATGCAGTTACATGCTCCTATACGTAACAAGGAAATGATGGAACTGGATTTTTCAAATAATAACTCATTCAATTTCAATTCTTTAAACTAAAAAAAATTAAAATTGAATCAATATAAATGTGATATATATATATATATATATATTTATTTTGTGATGGTACGTAGTGTTTATTTATGACAGATTTTGAAGTGTTTTATGAAGATTTTTTTTTGTTAAACAAATATATTTTTAGTAGTGAGACGAGTATTATATCATGTTGAAATAATAAAGCTTTAGGTATAAAAAAGAAGAAACTAAAAAAATATAAACTATAATTAATATACTCTTGTAATGTTATAATTTGGTAATAACTTCATAAAACTTAGATTATCAAGTATTTTCATACTAATAATATATTTAAATAAACTGTGATAATAAATTGAATTTCAAGAAATAATATCAAGAAAAATATACTAAAAATAAGGATTAAATGTGTTTTTTATTTCTATTTTTTTTACTTCAAAATTGATTAATTATATTTTTAAACTTTAAAAATAATATGTGAGTTATATCTTTCTACCAACTTTGTAATAATAAAAACATTAAATTTAAGTATAAAGAAGAACTAAAATCACATATCATATGAATTTAGTCTTTATATTAACTTTGTACCGATAAAAATAGTTACTAAGTATTAAATTTAAGTATAAAGGGCTAAATAATGTGTTAAAGAAATCTGAGAAATAAATTCATCAATTTGAAAATATAAGAATAAAAAAAATATTAAAAAAATAAGAATAAAAAATATATTTTCCCCTAAAGCTAATGTTGGATATTTTAATAGATTCTAATAATTTTAACCCTATGAAATATAGGACCAATTTATTTTGTATTTACTTAAAAAATACTCATTTAATAGATTTATATCTTCTTGTGTCTTTATCTAATCCGCTTATTTTTTAAAATAAATAAATTATATTTATTTCAATAAATAAATTTATGTTAAATAAATTATATCTATTTTTAGATAAATAATTATTTAAAAAATTCTGATTTCGAGCATACTTATTAACAAAGCTATCTATAATTGTTTTATTGAGAGAGAGATGTGATGTATTTGAAAAGTGAGGAAGGAAAAATAATGAAGCAAAGATGTATGTGAAAAGTCCCAGTTTTGGCCAAAACCTATGTTGTAAAGGTTTTTAACCCTTTGCTGAGATGTTTTTGGCATATCCAAGTCATCCAAGAGCATGTGACCATGAAGCTCAAGCGTGTGTGCAGCTCTTAACTCCACATGTTCATTGCGTTCTGCACCAAGATTCCATGAGCTTGCCTCATGTTTTGGGCCCTCACTGTCCACCATGGAAGTTTGTATGGTCAGAAGCTTCACCACCTCAGCCATTGCCCCTCTTCATCTCTTCAACAGTTGCATTCCAACAACAAAACAAAAACCAAAAGTGCCTCGTTGGTAGAACAGAAAGAACAAAGAAAGCAAACTTCTCTTTCAGAAAATCTGGCACAGAAAAAAATGCTATAATTCTCACACATTCTTTTCAAAACAACTCTTACCATTTAAGATAGAAAGACATTAATTAGTTTCAAATGACACCTAGCTAGTGATACAAGAAAGAAAAAGAGCCCTAAGTATAATATATTATAGATGGTAAAGAAAGATAAGAAAACTAAGAGACAGAAATGTTCATTAATTATTGCTTGACAGAAAAATATAAGAAAAACAAAAGTATATTACAAGGGGTGTTTTGAAAATGTGCTGTAAGTGTAGCACTGTCCATTTTGGAATATGTTAAAAGCCACCCCACATATTACTTTTGCTTTTTTATTTATTTTTAAAAATGCAATTTTCTAGTGTATAAATGTGAAGACTCATGAGCTCATTGAGTCAACAACCTAGTTCACAACCGAGGCATCTGTCATCTGTGTAACAACAATGGTGTTCTTTGTTTGTAAGGAATATGGTCTGGTCTTGAGCAATGACTGGCCTGCAACTCATGACTTCCACAACTTTCATGAGGGTGATGATGATGATGATAATGGTGTCATCGATGTGGCTCCAGCTGCATAGAATTTGGCAACATATTATATATATCAGTAGATGAGTAGGAGGCACTGAGGAATAATATAGATATAGTAGTAGCCAGTGTAAGCTTCTTTAGTCTTGCTTAGTTTTATTTGTTTTTGCTGAAAATTTGTGTTGGAATTACTTGGTAGGGTTTATGCTTTCAGTCAATAAAGTGACATAATAATATATATGTTTATTTGTATTCAATTCCTCTCTCTCTTTCTCTCTCTCTTTTTGGTGTCTTTCACTTTATATATGATCATGAGTGAGTAAACACACACATACACATAATATTGTTGAAAGAAAGCAAGCATTTGTTTCTTTTAATGAACTTATTATGATTATATACATGAATTTTGTATGTGTAGCTTCAAGTTCTCTGTTTCAGTCTTATGGCTGGCAGAATCATATTTAGCAAACACAAATCAAAAGTTTTTGATGTGAAGAAGAAAGTAAAAATATTACTCAGAGGTTTATGGCAATTGCTTTAGCCATCTTATCTCCAATGAGGGAAAACCATTGATCATTTTCAACCACAAAGGAGAAGCCAAGCACCTTTTTACAGAAAAGATTTCAAATGTGGCTTATTGATAGTATATCCTCATCTTATATGCTTTTTTAATTGTATAAAAAATATGATTTTTTTCATTGTTTTCTGCTTTACTTCTCACCGCATACACCAAAAGGTGTTTATTGCTTAAAAAAGTGCAGATAAGAGAAAAAGTCAGGGAGACATTACAGATATATGTATAAAGCTTGCGTTTCAGAAAAGGATAGAAACAATTATATATAGCAGAAGCAAAGTAGCCCACAAAAACATCAAAGTAACCAAGTTGCACTTCTATAAGGACATCTCCACCTTCATATTTTCATCCTCCACCCTAATAAATATAAAAAATCTCAATTTGGAAGATAATACATATTGTATAATTCAGAAATCATTCTTTAACTTTCAGATTATACAATTTAATTTTTTTTTTAAGTTTTCAGATCCGTTAATATTTTTAACTTCTGTATAACACAATTTGAAAATAAATTTTTCTTTAAAAAAACTTTTGAATTGAAGTATCCATAAGTCATTTTTACTTTCAGTTGTATAATTTTAGTTTTTGAATTATAAAATCTGTATAATCCGAAAGTGAAAAATAAATTCTAGATTGCACAATCTAAAATGGATAAAATATGAACTTTCATATTTAGTGGGGTGTAAAAATAAAATATGGAGTTGGAGGAAATTAACAAGAAAAAGTGTTTAAAAACCATACAATATGGACTCCCCTCTTCTTAAAAAGAAGACAAATTCTTCCATTGAAAATGACAAAAATATTTCTTTAAAATGATGAAAATAACCTTAAATAAAAAGAGGGTGTAAATAAAAATTATAAAAATTACTTCCAAATTTTTTATTCAGAAATATTCTGGATTTGGATATCCGAAACATATTTTTGAATTTCGGAAGTTTTTATCCAAAATGCATTTTCAATTTTGTGTTCTGAATTTTTTTTATCTGGAATGTACTTTTTTATTTTTGAATTATATTTACTATTCCGGATTTTTAAATCCAGAATAAGGATAATTTTAGTTTTTTTTTTTAAATGATAGAGTGCAGGTTATAGTTGATATAATGCAGGAAGAAATTGCCTAAAAAGAAATAAATTCTAAACCAGCCCAATGTTTCCTCTCAATTCTGAGTTTGGGCCACTTGTCTACAGCAATTTCAGCTCAATTACTCACTTTAGAAAAAAAAAAAAACAAGTTTTGAGATTTGAGTGAAGTTGGTCAATGATTTTACACAGAAGAGGTAATGGCTCAGTGGGTTGTTGGTAAATGATAAAAGCATGCAAAATGAAAGACAAGGAAAGTTAATTTCAATAATGGACAAACTCATTATCTTAATATATGGTGTTCAAAGAGTAAATACATAAAATCAACAACACATTATTACTGTACACTGAAGTGATGTTGGAGTTGGAAAGTTCTGTACACACAGTTCAATCTATTTAGTCAAAATTATGTAATAAACAATACTTTATTTTTACACATTTATCTAAAAATGGAAGCATTAATAGTTAATTTAAGTGTGAAGGAGAAGGGAGTGATTTGAAAGTATCCAGAAAAGGCCAAAAAAAAACATTAAATGAGGCATTAAATTGGTATGTGATTTGCAAACATAAGTTGGTAATAGGTGGAGTGTGTGAATAGAAGAATTCAATATGGATTTGGTTAGGTAGAAGTTGGTTGGTGCCTTTTCCATCACTTGGGACCTCAAGGTTTCACACACCATCCCTTCTTCCCATACCAATTTCAATTTAGGTTTTCAAACTTTATTACATATATATATATATTATTAAAATTTAAAACAAAACTTAATACTTAATCATCAACATTGGCTCTAGTCTCAAGATATGACAAAATTCTTTAGAGATTACAAAATTATTTGGAACCAAATTATAAATCTTGATTATTTTTTATTCTCCCATTAAATTTAGCTAGATAAAATTGTTGAGGATTGAATCTCTTAAAGACTTTCACGTTAGTTTGATAATTAGTAAACTCTACATTTTCCTACTAGAAAAATAAGAGGGATAGTTTTCAAATTTAGTCTAATTGAGTGGATATGCATTTTGTTCCTTCTCTTATATGGTACTTTATACAAGGAGGGTTAATAATTTAAAAATTTTAAAAACATACTTTTTTGTAAAAAGATATTTAAAATTTCTCCTTTTAGTAGTAATGAAAGATAAAACTTTGTAAGGTTCACATCACATAGTTTTCATGTATTGGGAGAACAAATATCCACATTAGCATATTCTCTCTCCTTAGAAATTATATCTACTATAAGCTAACGCAACCAAGTGATAAATTTAAAGAAATATCATATATTATAAAAAAATATTTAATAAATGTCAAGACGGATAAAGTTGCATTGACACTCCAAAATGGAAAGCAAGTACATGAACAATTAAATAATATTAACATTATGTTTTGAAAGAGACAAAGAAATTCATTGAGAATAACATTTGGAAGAAAGATTTAATATTCTTTGATCTTTCTCAGGTAAACTAAATGTTATTAGGGATGACAATGCGAACTGACCTGTTCCGCATAGACTGTCTTGTATTTGGCTCGTCCTGCGTAATGAGCGCAGACTGATTTTTCTATTCAATCTTTATAAAAAAAATTCAATAACAATGTTTGCAACTTTTTGCTACTGAAAAATTGAATATACAAATTCAATAATTATAAAAAAATTGAATACAAATTGATTATAATTGAATAAAAAAAATGAACCTATATAAACGGTCCTTGGCCTCGATTCCTGAGCGATGTGGGACTATATTGGCATATGGGAACAAAACATAGTCAAACATTAATAATTTAATTAAGAGATATTCTTCCATTTTAATAACATCGGGTGCATCCTTAGAACAACTTTCATCCACTTTTTGATAATTATAATCTTCCACGTCATTAAAACAATGACAATGAATGAATTAATTTAAAATAAAAATAATACAATAAAAAGAAGATCATTTAAAATAATTGAATTACCCTAAGAAAATACATGCTTCCAACTAGAAATACAAATTATTACTTCCACATTTTCGGGCAAAAGACGATTTCTATACTTGTTAAGAATTCGAGAACCCATGCTAAATGCATATTCTGATGCAACTTTGTTTATAGGGATGCTCAACAAATCTCTAGCCATTAAAGCAAGATTGAAAAGAGTTGACTATTATTTTTCCACCATTCTAACTCATCCATCTGCTCTAAAAAGTCAAAATCCAAAGTTGGTTAATCCAAAAAAGTGTCAAGTTCTGTCCTTCCAGCTTTATTAACTACTTGAAGCTTGCACATTTTTAATTCATATTATGATGTAATAAGTTAGTATCACGAATAATGGACCACTTCAAAAAAAATTAAAAAAGAATTAAAGTGCATTATTAAAGTAAGTAACTTACATAAAAAAGACTTGGTTTAGACATAGATGAGGATGAAGATTCTCCTTGCTTATGCTTTTGAATAGTTGATATGTTGTCAAATCTTTGGTAGAATATTCAGCAAAAAGTTTGTACAATTTTTCCTTGATCCTTTTCAATTTCAGCTCCCAAGTAAGTGAATCAATTTTTTCAAAGCAAAAACCCAATGTTTCTAACTTTATCCTTGGGTCTAAAATTGCACCAAATGCAAGTACAACACTATACTCATCCCAATATTTGTCAAATTTTACTATCATCAATTTCACAATGTTCTTAATTAGTGCATCCTCATCATTCACATTTTCATTTAAGAAACAAGTAAAATGACCCAATGTTACTGAAGCAACTCGCTCAAGCGAGATTGAGCTCGGATGAGCGAGATCCACTGGTGACATCTTGGATTTTTACAAGTTTGGGGCAGGTTTGATGATGCTGGTACATTCCAACTTTTCATTTTTAACTTTGTATATTCTCTTTTGCCCAGTTATCTTCATTTTTTCCTAGAATCTTGAAATTAACACAAATTTGGGAATAAATCGTTCTTATTTAAATTAAAATCACAAAATATGTAAAAAGTATAAATTCTTAAATTAGGGGTTATATTATATTTATTTTATCAATTAATACCCATAAGTGCCTATATTTTAATATGAAATATTATTGAAATTTGACCCAGTAACGTTGGGCATTTTTACGTGAAACTCGCCCAAGTGAGCTCATTAGTGCCCAAGCGAGAACTCACTTAAACTCAAGCAAATTATATTAAATAGGGGGCTTGAGGCACAACCTTAGGCATGCTAGATTGAGAGGAAAACATCATTGAGTGAATTGTAATCAAATTGGGAGATTAAAAGGTGTTAGAAAATCCTAGAGGAGGTAGTTGTCAAGGAGAAACATCCGAAAACTTCTTTTCTTGCTCTCCCTGCTTGTAACAACCATCATGTGTGACTAAGTTTACCCTTTGGGATTGAGAGTAGTCTATTCAAACTCTTATGTATTGAGGTGATATCTAAACATAATATTTGTTATTGGTTAATGATTGGTATTATCATTTTGCTAGTAATGTTTGTTCGCCTTGATCTCGAAATTTAGATTTGACTGAAAAGTACTTCTAAGTTTCTGACCCTAATAATAATGCTTAACATATTTGAATGCTAAGAATAAATTTGAAATGTTAATTCAACGTCTGATCTTACTGATAAGTTGTTTTTTTAAATATGCGTGAAATCGATATTTAGGAAGCATCTTAATAATTTTATATGCGAGGAATCAATATAAATGATTTTTATACGGACATCAATATCAATCAAAGGACACAATATTGTCATGCTAATCAAAATACAAAAGAGTGAGAAAGATGAACCTCAATCCCTATTTTTTCAATTGAAGCAACAAACTCTTTTACTTGTTTTCTTATTAATCATTGACATCATAACAAATCTCAACAAACTTTTATTATTCTGTTTTATATTTAGTAAATTTTTTACTTAATTATTCAACTGTTCCTTGTGGGTTTGATATCCGTCATTAGGGACAAATTATTACTTCTAACAACGCAGTGCACTTGCCGTAGAAAAGTAATCAATTACCATAATTGCGATGGAGACATTTCTAGGTGCTTCGTGACAATAATTTTTTTGATGTGGATAACTTTGTTGTTCCATTGCACATTTATCTACCAAATGTAGATCTTCGTAAAATTTCTATGTTAAACATTTATGTGATATAACACGAATAATGTAAGTCATGTTTTTATTTAGTTATGTTTTTTAATATTTAATAATTATATTTTAAATGCATTTATTTCATTCATTTTGGTATATGGACAAATTGAATATGAAATAAGGAAAAGTAAATTTATATAAATTTATTGAGTCTGAATATATTCAAAAGTCCAAGAACACGAAGGTGGACCCAATAATGCTTATAAAGATGAATAAGGAACTTAAAAAGACATATATAATGGGTTTTTTTTGGTAATGTTAATTATATCTCAATCTCAATTGGGTTTTCTTATTGTATGCATGTCTCATTAGTAATTGATCACCCTTAGGTATAGGGACTATATTGTTTATATTGTTGTGTGATTTTGTTTATTGAATCACACATGAAATGAAAAGCTTATTACAACAATAAATTTTAAGTTCTTTTCAAGAATGTATGATTTTAAAATACATTATTGACCTGTAATGATATTTCATTTAATTAGAGTTGTGATTGGTATTAAAATCTTAAGTGGAAGGGTCACAAGAAGACCAATGAAATATATTTTCTCTAAGGTAAGTGATCCTATACTAATTTTTAATACATACACTAACTAATTAGTTGGTTTAGAAACCCTAGTTAATGCATACACTGACGATGCGAGGCAAAATTACTATTTTGGCACCCCTCCCCCCTTCCATCCATGCCAAGTACGGGGCGGGGCAGGGCAGCCTGCTAGCCCTCATAATAAGAAAAAAAGTGTTTCTTCCTGCACTCCATGAATTCCAGAAATTAAATTTCAGAAGTCAAAATAGTTGTTCTAGATTCAAGAAGGTAAAATAGTTGTTCCAAAAAGATTATTCTGGAATATTTTTTTCTCTTATGAATTTCCATTTCAAGAATTCACTTTTATGTTATGGAAATTAAATTCTAAAATGGACGAGGAGCAAGAAGAAATTCGATGAAGTCTAGGAAGAAACCCTAATAAAAATTATAAAATTGTCTCATCTAACTTGTGGTTCTCTTCAATGTTATGACCCTAATCACCCCATGTTCTTTCTGCCACCTAAAAAACATTTCCAGTTCATAGTGTGATAAGAATATTAGGGGAATGTAAAGCCATTGGAAAATTATAAAAATGAAAACAAATTAAAATAGGTAAAAAAAGTGATCCCTAGTGATGCAAATTGAATATTGTCACGCCAACACTACCACCATGCAGTTTGCAGACAAGATAAGAAGTGTTATTTTTTTTATTAGCAAGAAAATAATAATAATAATAATAATAATAATCATAATAATAATAATAATAATAATAATAATAATAATAATAATAATAATAATAATAATAGGGAGTATTTCAGGGATACCCCAACCCTTATACATCACATCCTAAATAGTTACTAACTACTTCTACTTGTCCAACTTAAATACAACATAAAAAATAAATAACTCCTCTAGCATAACCTACAAATCTAAGGTTTCGTAAGGACATTACGTGACATTCAAAACCTTACCCAGTTTTGCAAATAAAATGTTTTAAACAAAAAACAAAATATCCTCACGCTAAAGCCCCAACCACAACCACTAAACTCCACTGCGCTTTACGTTTTCTTCATCCTTCCACCTTTGAAATTCAACAAGGCTCCTTTCTTTCGCAGTGAGTCTTCACTCCTAGTAGACCAACCCAAGAACTTTGATCCAGCATACACTACACATCCTTTCCGCTCCAAAACATTTGACAATATTTTGCAAATTACAAACTCCCTCCATCCAACAAACCACAAACCAGAGTCCTCCCGCATTCAACAACCTACAAGAAGAAAAGGAAACCATAGTCTTATCTACAACAAGTCAAAAAAATACTATTACATAAAGCATTGCAGAAGAAAAATAACTCAATTACCTTTTCTAATATATCTCATACATTTCAAAGGTTCCAAACACCAATCTGAATAAGAAAAATCAATTATATGTTTCTTTGCCAAGTATCCACAACCAAACTTCATTTGTGCAATAGTGAAAACTTCCACGTGATTGACTCTATCACTTTTAAATATACATCCATTCCTTTGTTTCCAAATCTCCCTAAAATTATATTGCTCGTAGCATTCAAAAAATGAATTCTATCATGCATAAAATGTGATTTCACATGATTATAATTAACCATCGACACTCCAACCAATTATAACACATCTCCCATATAAGCCAAGCAATTTTGCAATTAAAAAACATATGATTTATAGACTCTTCTTCCACACTACATAAAACACAAATTATTTAGTAAAATAACACCCCATTTAGACAAATTATCCTTTGTTGCTAATGCCTTTTGTAACACTCTTCAAGCAGTTATCTGTGCAGATGGGATAGACTTTATCTTCCAAATTTGTTTAAAGATTAAACTATCTTCACCTTGTATTTCTCTCATTAAAATTATATACGCAGACTTAACCGTATATCTCCTAGAATCCCCCTCCCTCCAAATCCAATTATCAACTTTTCCAAATTCAACATCTTCCTTGACCATTTGCTTATGACCAATATAAACAACAATTGATCTACTTGATCTGACTCCCGAACAAACATGTTCCTTCTCCAGCCCAACTTCCATCTCTAACTAACATTATACTACTCCCCAACTTCATTCAACGTATTATCTTTATTTAAAGATAGACCATAGAACCTTGGAAATTCATTCCTTAACTTTACTCTCTCCAACCACTTATCTTCCCAAAATATTACAATTTTCCTCGTACCCAATTTCCACGTGCCATTGTCATCAAATTAATTTTCCATTCCTCTAACCTCCAATCCTTTTCATATCTCTCCACCACAACGAATACTTATTTCTAATTCTATTTACCTTTATATCCTTGTGCTATTGTGGTGAAATCCATGGCTAAGGACTGAGGTCTTAAACCTTTAAGGACTATCGATGCTTGACACATAGAGGGAAGTTTTAAGGACCGGGTGAAAAATAAATGGATGTTGAATTCTGTAGAAGGAAATGACATAACGAAATTTAAAGGTAAGTTGAAAATGCTGAAGGGTGACTTATAAGTATGGAACCACAAAGTGTTTGGTCATATGGACTCGAACAAGAAAAGGATTCCGAAGGAAATAAAGGTACTTGACTGGCAAGATGCTAATGGTGACCTTGTGGGAAGTGATAGGTTAAAAATAATGGAACTTGTAAGCCAATTAAGGGTGACTAATAAAAAGACAAAATCTTTTATCAGTCAAAAGGCTAGAGCAAACTAGCTTAAACATGAGGACTCATATTCAAGATTCTATCATTATATTCTAAGATGGAGAAGACTAATGAATGAGGTCAAAGGAGTTGAGGTTGGGGGTCGGTGGAGTGAAGAACCTGAAGTTGTTAGAAAAGAAGAGAAAAAGTTATTTGAAGACATATTTGTGGCTATAAAAGACTTTTCGGTTAGACTTGGTGCAGTAAAGTTTAAATCTATTTCCTTGGAAGATAACTTAGGCCTCATCTTCGACTTCCCGAGGAAGAAGTACGGGAAGCGGTGTGGCAATGTGAGGGCTCAAAGAGCCTTGGCCCATATGGTTATAATTTTAACTTCATTGGGACATTCTAAAAAATAAGATTGTAGTAGACATGACACACTTCCATGAAACGGGTAGCATCTCGAAAGGTTGTAATGCCTCTTTTATAGCCTTAGTACCTAAAGTGAGAGATTCGTCAAAGCTTGATCAATATAGACCCATTTCCTTAGTGGGCGCCTTATACAAAATCATTTCCAAGGTGTTGTCATGCAGGATTAAGAATGTTTTTCCCTCGGTTATTGATGAAAGTCAATAAGCATTCGTGAAGGATAAAAGGATGCTAGATAATGTCCTTATGGCCAATGAAGTGGTAGAGAATCTTAGGAGGTATGAAAAGAGTGGGTTGTGCTTGAAGGTAGACTATGAAAAGATGTATGACTCGATAAGGTGAAATTTTTTATATCATATGTTGCTGAGGTTGGGCTTCCATAATAAATGGATTCAATGGATTAGAGGGTGCGTATAATCTGCATCGGTATCTGTTTTGTTAAATGGTAGCCCTACGGAGGAATTTAAACCAACGAGAGGGTTGAGGCAAGGTGATCCTTTACCTCCATTCCTTTTTATTGTGGTAGCAAAAGGCCTAGCCGAATTAGTAAGACAAACTTTAAAGGCCAAGGTGCTTTCAGGAGTGAAGGTTGGTACGAATGAGGTAGAGTTGTGCATGCTCCAATTTGCTGATGATACCACTAGCGCAGAAATGCTAATCAAATGCGGCTATTTTACATTTACAAATGTGGCTATAGAGCCGTATTTGATCAGCACGCATTCGTAAATCAGAGAGATACAAATGCGGTTATATAGCCGCATTTGTAAATGTGATTTACGAATGCTGTTATTTCAAATAGCCGCATTTGTATATTCTTCTGAATGAGCTGGGGATTTTAGGGGTTTAAGGTTTACGAATGCGGCTCTGGTAATAGCCACATTCGTAAATCACATTTACAAATGCGGCTTTGGTAATAGCCGCATTTGTAAATCATGTTTTTTGATTTACAAATGCGGCTTTGGTAAATAACCGCATTTGTAAATAATGTTTTTTTTAAAGTGCAATTTGTATTGTCGCTAAACCATATAAATTAACCTGCATAATGATCAAACCTAGCTAGAAAAATACAGAAATATAGAGATACATTAAGAGAATCAAAATGTACATTTACAAGTAATCAAATTACATAATAAAACCTACACTATTGATCAACTATCCTAAAGTTATAAAAATTTACGAAATATGTGGACCAAGAATCTCTGACATATGAAATGGCTTCCGAATTCATTGATGTTTCTTCCGTGAATAACTGCATTGCAAAATATAGTTGACATAAATTAGTTTTTAGATATATATATGTTCAAGAATTATAAAAATGATTTAACATATCATGTTATTACATCTTTCCAACCAGTTTTAACACCTAGTCTTATAATGGTAATCATCCATTGCATAATGTAATAGCCACACTCATAGCTTCCTGGTTGTTTATTACACTATAATT
>Ga0123342_1004049_pt1 | contig 22844 bp, 7 predicted proteins | sample Turbeawhitnodule_FD_89960 | JGI IMG/M metagenome (GOLD analysis project Ga0123342, IMG submission 89960) | Root nodule microbial communities of legume samples collected from Mexico - Turtle bean Mexico white nodule | ecosystem: Host-associated > Plants > Roots > Nodule | place: Mexico: Nepantla... | reverse complement strand
TATTTATTGTGTTTTTTTATTTTTTTTAAAATTTTATCACTTTTTTTTTTTTTTTTTTTTTTAAAAGAAATAGATCTTTCTCTCTCTCTCTCTCTATATATATATATATATATATATATATATATATATATATATATATATATATATATATATATATATATTATAAAATGGGAATAAAAAATTATTAAAATGCAGAGGAATAAAGTTATAGCAAAACCAGAAGTTTGTTAAAGGAAAAAAAACACTGAAATCCTACAAGCAGCAAATATCTGCAAAACTCAAAAGAGAAGGGAAAATTTAGTTAAATGTAAAAAAAAGAGGAGCAAGGACGGACCAGTGAGGATGAAGCAGAGCTACTATTTGACAAGATTGCGTCCACTGATGATTTAGTATGCTGATTAGAATCAGAACTCGTCCTACTCCTCCTTGATGAGTGACCAACTCCTTTTGACTTGTGTGCCTCCGCTGCTTGTTCACACATCTGCAACAAATAGGAAGCTAAAGCTCTGATCTCCAATGATTCATTAAAATAACAGCCAATGGAAAATGAATAACCATAATCTAGATCTCTGTTGAAATTGGAATGTTTTACTATGGGGAACAAAGGGAAAACAAGTACTCCTATGATACAATATCAAATACTCTTCAAATAAAAAGTTGATTATTATCACTCTAAAGCCAAATAGTTCAAGGGTCTACAGCAAGGGCCGATTGATAGACAGTTGCTAAATATAAAAATGCCAACTTGCCTCAACTTTCAAAGACAATTGCTTATTTTTGCCAACTTTGTACGATAATTTTTTTAAAAATAGGCGTGACCCTTTCTCCCAAAATTAAGCTTTATCTGACACTGATACACTTACATTTAAAATATGTACTGTAGAGTATCAGTCAGTAACTAAAAATAGAAGAGTGCTTAATATACGTTGAAAGAATGCTTGTAAGTTAGAACTGTTGCTTTTTGGTACAACTAATAGTCCTGTATTATGAATTCTCATAGTCCTTTGGTTAAACCTTAATCAAATAAAAGACTTAATCAGCGAGGGTCTGCCACTTATTTATTACCCATGTGAAATAAGACAACACGCACCAAAGATCCCATAACCCAACCCCTTTCTCCTAAAATAGCCTCATATATAACATTCCACTAGTATATATAACTATCATGGTTTTCATTTGTATATACTTCCAGACATTAAAGATACATAAAATATATAATCTTTGTGATTTATTCCATGAAATCATTTTCAGGAATTGATATTTGAGTACCATGGCACTTAATTAAAAAAACAAGTATTGTGATAACAAATGTTGATAGAAGCATCTCTTACTCTCACCATTTGTTCGTAGTAAACTATAATTGGTATGTACATTTGAGTTTCATAAGTTTGACTTGGATAACATTTAATAATGATTTTCAATTTTAATATGATTTCTTAAAAAGAAATACAATAACATCAATTTTATTTTGTGAATTTTATATACGAATAAGTACATACTTTTTAATATGAGACGAATCGACATGTCTACATGCAGTAGTCAATACACGTATCGTATTCGGGCATCAAAGGTGTCATATAAAGCTAAAATCTCAAGCACAACTATTATCAAATGATTATCTAAGTGACCATATTATATTACCAAGATCAAATTTTATAATAATATTTACAAATTCACATCATTTTCTTTCATGACTACACAGAATGATTATGCTATCAATTATCAAATGCAGGTAACAGATTGAGAAGCATACCTGAATTATTGGATCCAGTATAGCAGATACAACTGGACCAAAAGCAGGTTTCTGACCAGAAGCAGGAACCATTGCACTGTTGTAGGTGTCAATTATTTCAAGAAGTACAGATACCCCTTCCCTCACAGCTGGTGGCGGGGAAAGATCAACAGCAACAAGTGGGGGATACCGCAAAAGCTTTTCCCCTCGAACTTTCAAAATATCAAAACATGTTTTCTGAGCAGCATCTTTCAGTGCCCATAGTGTATTACAAAGTGCAGTTTCTCGCCCAAGTAAATCTGAGATCTATAAGATCATCAGAAGTCACAAAAATAAATAAACATATGGGATAACTAAAATCAAGAAAAAAGGACGAAGATGAGAACACTCACAGTGTAGCAGTAAAATTCAAGTGTATTACTGAGTTTGTAGGATACTATAAGACTTGGTTGAGACTGCAAAACTTGTTCAACTCTCAATTTAAACGGTCTACATACTCCTTCAAAAATTCTATCAAGAACAAACATCAAGTCAGATTCTGTCTTCCCAGAGCCATTCTCAGTGTTGTTGGTGAATTGCTTTGGTCCAGAATCAACAATAGCATCTGGATCAAGTAACACAGCTACAAGTTCACGTTCAGATGCTAAGGCCTGCATACATACAAAAAAAACATATGATGAACAAACAAGACATGGCAGAATAATAACATTCAGAAGAGGCTCCAAGCATTCATCCACAAGCTTTTCATGTCATACCTGATGTAACCAGCCTAGCATGTCACCGACATAACGCAGTGGGTCATGAGCATGAACTTCAATTGGTCGAGGCAATCCACCAGGTCCTCCACGTGTAAGAGCACTTATAAATCTTCTAAATAGTGCATTGTGTCTCATATTGGCAACCTGCAAAATTAGTAAATCAGTAATTTCTGATGCACAAGCTAAGGAATCCAAGTTTCCATAATTTGAGAATAAGAATATTCTTTATATGTTATTATGATGTGAAGTCCACTAGCAATTTTTTATAATCGACACTAATAGATGATGCAACATAACATGCTTCATAATACAAAATCTCTCCATACTAACATGGAAGATGGCAAATTTGAAATCCCAATAAAAACAAGAATTATCAATTTTAGAGCCAGTTCATTAAATCCATGACAGAATTACCTCTTCTGCACAATACTTGAAAAGGACAGATCTTTCCCTGAGGTAACGCACAGCTGTTTTCAGAAGCTCGCTAACTTCCGGATTGTCAGTGTCCCCCAATTTTCTACATTCAGCCTGAACCCACCTAGAAATGAAAATTATAAGTAGTTATATATATGATAAATCTAGTTGATCTTAGTACAAAGAAACAAATATCTATTCTTGACATCTATATCAACAATACAGAAATTAAAATTCACACTTCATACTTGTAGTAACTCACAGATAAAATACAATTCATGTTCTAGCCATATGAGCTGAACTAGATGAATCTTCACCTGCATAGACGTTCATAAGCTCCTTCTTGATAAACAGCCATCATATCCATCAACTCTAAACCAGCACGCTGCAATGAAATTCCTTAATTTAATAAAATTGTAATTTTATTTTGAACGAATAAAGTAGCAGCTAAGTTTGGGGCAAACCTGCCTGAAAAAAATAATATAGAGTGCAAATTGTCACAGAAAAGTAAACAGCACGCAACAAAACAATTATTAACATGAAGAAATAGAAAGACTTAGTTGCTTTGGTCATTTATAGCTCATATAAAAATATAAAGGATTTAAGTGAATAATATTTATCTAATTCTATTTAATTATAGAACATCTTACTATGCATTTTGAGTTGTCAATAATATTTTTCACATTCATCTTTGTAACGCTATTACCAACTTTGCAGCATAGTGAGCTAGCATAACTATAATCATTTAGTCAACGAGAGAAAATATTGCCTCCGAGAATGACTAGTATTCCAAATTAAACCCGTAATTATATACGCAATTTGGATTCAGAATTCAGATTGCTAACAGCAGGTTTAGTATTGCACAACACATAAAATAGGGCGATAAAGATGACAAGAAGATTACCTGATGATGTGTCCTTAGCAATACTTTGCAATTGGCATGAATCTCTTGGACATGAGATAATGCCTTGAAAAAGTTTTCATTCAGCTCCTCTTCCCTAAGTGCGTTTATCTACAGATAATCAACAACTAATTGTAAGAAGATTACAATACATCTATTTCACTTAATTCACAAAGCCATAGTTAAAGTCAAGTCATAAAACAATGGTTTAAACCTCTTCAGGGGAGAGCTGATAATCCCGTAAGAAACATGCTACAATCTCTTGTCTTTGTGTGGTAGTTTCAAGCTCCTGTTTGAGCCTCTCGGTGGTACTGATAATGTCAGTAGTGCTAGCACTACAACTATTCAAAGCCTTTGCTATCCTGTAAAAGTATAAAACCTCAAATTTTATCAGTACCAGAATAAAGAATTTATTCTCTTCGAAAGAACAATGAGACAGTTTCAATTTTCAAAGGTAAAATTAACAAGCTATGAGGAAAACTTTAAAATCCTAACCCCAACAGAGTGCTGTAGTACCAAACAGACGTGACTCACAAACTGGTTATTATGGAGCTGTGCTGCTAAACCAAAATTGAGAATCACAAGCTAAATTCCGTAACAAATATAAAAATTAAATCTTTTGATCACAAATCATACGCAGCTCTAATATGCTTGCTAGCGTGGAACTGCCTTCCTTGTACAATAATTTAGCAAATTTTTCACCCAAACCATCCACTTATCCCAAGAACTTCGTATCAAGTGATAGGAAACATTCTAAACCAAACCAGAACTCCAGACACACGAAGTACAGCATTGAGCAACCTAATTATAGCTTTTTTATTATTATTATTTTCTGCATGTGAAGCATAAAATGCATCCGAGTTATAAAACTATAGAAACAAGTGATTAATAATAAGTGTTCTAAATAAAACGTTGAATATCAGGACACAACGAAACTATCTCCTCCTAACTGCATTATTCTCACTTACAATATACAAGCCTAAGATCATTTTTTAGTGAATATGCTTATCATGTAGGGATGACAAATAAACTCACACAAACACGTCTTTATTATGACGGAGAATCCCCACATTAACCAACCACGGGTACAGGTTTAGATCAGGTAAGGAGCGGAGATAAGTATGTACAATCTGCCCTGTCCTGTTCCCATTTCAAATTACTAAAACACTCTTAGTTTATTAGGTAACCTAAAAAACTTATTTTCATTATTCTATTTGCTCATTTGTTTTGGTTCATTTGAAGAATCATTCTTTAGCTATACAATTTTCTATTCTCTCACAATAATTAAACTCATTTTATATCCACCAAGTTCACTTGAATCCCAAACACTTCAAGTCATTTTATATCCACCAAGTTCACCTGAACCCTCGAGATACTTTTCCCTCTCAACATTTGCAAAAGTAACCTTGTAATGAAAATTCAATTATGTGTAATTGTTTACTATTTTATATAACTATTTGACATTTATACAATTGTTATTTGCTACTCTATTTTAATATCTATGCAATTATAATTTCTTCTTTGAAATTTGACATTAAAGAAAAAAAAATGTATATCACTTTTGACATTGAAGAAAAAAAAGTGCATATCCTTTTGACATTGAAGAAAATAAAGTATATGTCCTTTTTACATTAAATCCTTTATAATATCATTTTTCCTTAAGAAATAAGGATTGGAATGGGACACAAATTTCAAAACCAACGGGAATAGGTATAGAGATAAGGATAGGGATAGAGATGGGTATGAACTTAATTTCGGAAACTAGTATAGTCAAATCCGCACCCGTTGCCTTGCCATACTATTACCATGCTTCTACTGCATATATTCTTTATCAAGATGGAAAATGATCAACGACTAATTAGTCCAGTTTTCCAAAATTGTCTCATTTCGACTTTTGGATACTTATTTCAGCAGTAATATATATTTGAGCCTACTAAGAACTTCCAGCGCAATGTGACAGTTTCATATCTCACAGTCAATTACCAGGACACAAAGCGATAGAAGCGAATGAACTCGATAGCATTCTACTAAGCAACGAAATCCGGCATCAAGCACACAAGCGTCAACTTAATGATAAACACGCAAACAACGAATTGCAACTAAGGAAGCCTTCGAAACAGAAATCTAAACCTGTCGCAGCATTCGGCGAGCGCATCGACCTCGCTCTCCACGCTATCCAAGGCCTAACAAAGAAAATGCAGAAAGAAATGAACCGGATCAGAACAGCGGAAGCAAGCGATGAAACCGCGAGAGAAGATTTGCAAGATCGACGGTGGAATAGTAATTACCAGTTGCGCGGCGTGGGAAGCATCGAGGAATTCTCCGTTAATGGAGAGAGAACGCTTCTCGATGGTGGATCGTAGGTTGCGACGCGCCTGAGGAGTGTTTTCGTCGTAGAAGGAAGAAAGTGTGTTGAGCGAAGACAAGAGATCAGGCGTGTCGATCCTCGATTCTAGAACCTTCTTCAGCTTCCGAGAAAGACCCGGCGCTAGACCCGCCACCGTCGTTCCCATTGTCTTTTTCTTCTTATTCATCTTCCTCCTCCTCTCCGATCTCGGTTCAGATCTTTGTTCTAACTAGCTTCTTCGTTTCAAGCAATTTTGTTCGTTAAACCCGGTTCAGGACTCTCACCGGTCGTGTCTCGTGGATTCAAAGTTTGACGGGCTTATTTGGATATAGGCCCGAATTTTATGGGGAATGACTGTTTCTTCCTGCACCCATATCTTCTTCTGTCACCCATGTAAAATATATTTTTATCCTTCTTGTGTTACCTTTCTGATTAGATAATTCAGAAATTAATTTTGAATTTAGAAATAACTTATATACTTTTAAAAAATAGTATTTCGGATTATATAATCTAGAAGTTTGAATTTAAGAGTAACTTTTGGATTATATCATCCGGACACGTATTTGAAAAAAGGCTTCCAGATTACATAATTTAAAAGTTAATCTCATATTAGAAAAGACTTCTAGATTATGTAATCCAAAAACTAATCATGCATTTAAAAAATAGCTTTCAAATTATGTAATTCAGAAACTAATTACGAATTTAGAAAAAACTTTTGAATTACGTAATCTAAAATATTAGATAATTAAAAATATGAGAGTGCAGGAAGAAACTGTCTTTGGGAATTAGTTCCTGCACCCCTCCCCCATTTTTAAGGTCCAAATTGAGGGGCAGGAACCAACACCCACTCTCTTAACTCATAGCGCATGCTAAACAAATTATCTTCTCACTCTCACTCTTCACAGATCCTTCCTTTAAAACACGATTGAGAATTAAATGTGAAAAAATCTTCAGTTAAGATTGGAGTCTCTGCTCATCACACTGAGATACTAACATTTTGGTCTCTCACTCTCTTTTAGTCATTTTCTCTTTTTCCTCCACTCACTATCTTCTTCCTCATGAGACAATTTTTTCTTTTGACATTGTTCTTCTCTCCATTGCTCCTTTTCGTTTTCTTTCACTTCTTCCTATTCAATGAAAACAAATTTTTGTTTCATATTAAAAAATAGCAAAACATGAGTTGAGTTTTTTTTTTCTTTAAATTACAAAACAGAAACTTGATTCCGAAGAGTACTTTTATCAAAGAGAAACGGGGGAAAATGAAGGGAGTAAGGAGAATAAGATGGGCCTTAATCCAATGTCCCAGGCCCAATAGGCCCGAAGTTGAGTTCACGTGTTTGCCTTTTAGTACCGTCAGAGGACTGTTTCTTCCTGCACCTCCATACCTTCTTCTCTCACCTTCATAAATTTTTAAATTTTCAAAAATGTCCTTTTATAATATTCCGGATTACATAATCTGAAAGTCATTTTTCAAATTTGTAATTAGCTTCCAGATTACATAATCCAAAAGTCTTTTTCAGATGCATGATTACTTTCTGAATTACGTAATCCAGAAGTCGTATTTAGCTTTCGGATTATGTAATCCGGAAGTTTTTTTTCAAATGAGTTCCCGGATTACATAATCTAAAAACTATTCTATGGGAGTGACACAAGAAGGATAAAACAGTATTTTCATATTGTGTATAGAGGTGACAGAAGAAGATATGGAGGTGCAGGAAGAAACAGTCCCGTCAGAGTTGTCTTGCCATATTTTATTGAAGGCAATTACTCACCCAATCAATTGCTTCCTGCACCAACGAACTTTTTAAAATCCCATTATGTCTTTGCGTTGCACATATCATTATCTGGAATTGGATTTTGTATTCCGGATGTACATATTCGAAATTGGGTTTTGAATTCTGGATGTACATATCTGGAATAGTTAACTGTGTTATGGATGTGGGCATGCAAAAGTATATTTTTTGACTTATGGATTTCTATATCCGGAAACTAAGTGGTATTTTTTTGTTCCAACCTTATCAATGGATACAACTGTCTCAGAGGAGAAATGTGAACGGAAGAATGACAAGACGACGCTGCCCGTTGCGTTCAGTGCGAAAACAAAGGTGGCGGTGGCGGCTGCTGCGCGAAAACGAAGGGGTGTTGTGATTGGGTGCAGATCTCTTCCTTAACCTAATTTCAATTTCATTAAGAACATTTTGATAAATGGGTGCAGGGAGAATAAGTCTTTATTGAATCCAACATTATATAATGAACATTGCATTCTGCACCCGTATGTTCTTAAACCTGCACCCATAAGGGTGAAATGATAAACTTGTTCCTGAAAAATACATCTCAAATTATACAATTTAGTAATATATTTCAAAATGCATATTTCATTATGTATTTATAATAAAAAAATGTATTAATATATTTCTGAATATGTATCGAAGAAATACATTGTGAATGCGTAATTAGAATACAATATTTAGAAAGATAAATTAGAAATTCAATTTTTATGGGATAGAGAATGGAAGGGCATTACATTAAACGTGGGGCATAGACATTGTCACAGTTAGCTGTAAAGTTAAACAGACCATGTACTATATTATTTAGATCAATGGTGTAATGTTGTACTCGAACAAATTCTGTCTTTCTTCTTTCTTTTCCTTTTTTCTTATCTTTCTCCCCATACACACATATACATTAGTACTCAACACGTGATAAACCTTTAATTTTTGAGTTGGATTGAACTAGTTTTGTTGATTACTGTGATGGTAAGTATAGACAGTTTTGCATGATTTTGTTGAAGATGGATATAGATAACTTGACTTTGAAGTCTAGAATGGATGAGAATAATGAAGATGAATAGTTTTATGGTGAGAGTGAGGAAAGAAAGAAAAGTGTGCAATGGAGAGTAGTGGTAGGGTGATAAATAATAATTATTCCCTGGCCTACCAAACAAGGGAGCAAGAATTAGTGCTTCTCTAGCTAGTTTGCACAAAATATGGTATCACGTCCTTTAGTTCAAGTTTTTCTACTTTTATATAATATTTTATCATACAAACTTGGTACCGTAAATCATTCTTTAAGCTACCACTTTCTCTCTGTTAATTATTTAATTAGTATTCACAATATTTGATTATTTAGATCATGATATGCATATACTGAAATCAAATTAAAGAGAAAGAATTTTCAGAATGTGAGTTATATGAGTAGGTTTAGCATTGACCTGGTCTAAAGGGAATCCAAAGATAGTGCTTCCATTATTTCACACTCATAATTACATTTAAAAGGGACCTATATATATCAATTCATCTTTTTCTAACTGTATACCATTTTTTTTTGTTTTCAGTACTTCATATCAACACCAAAAAATCCATTTACGACTCAAATATAATACAACTAATCATACTCAAATCAATATTTCATATTCACTTTTACATCAAAATTGTATTATAATGTATAAACCTATAAATATATTGATGATAGTGAAAAGTATAGTAAACAAAAAAAATCACTTTAAAAAAAGTTAGTATCTGAAGGACGAAAAAACTTTATATAAAATAGCTAGTTTCTTAAAAGATTGCAAATACACACACTTTAGTCGTTTCAATCATTTGTGATAACATTTCTAGTCACTGATTTAGATCACTCATGATTTTGTCATGAACTAAATACACAATTCATTATGAGGGACTTATATACATAAAAAGAAGAAAGAAATTACTGAAGAATTTTGCATTTATAATTTTTAAAGGATTACTATTTTTCTTTAGTGGCTAAATTGATTTTGAATAAGTTTTTGTTTCGGTGTTTACTCTTAAAATTAGAGTCTTGCATTTGGTAATTTCAAAGCTTAAGATTATTGTATATAGGTGAGGTTTCAAAGACATTGGTTAAAGAATAAACAGGCTGAGAAATGTTATTGAGATTACATAATCACATAAGAGTGTACTTCAATAAAATATTTTCTATCCTTACACATTTTTTTATCAATTTCTTTATATTTATATAATTTGCATTTTCACTTACAAAACCACGTTACTCCAAATGATAAAAATGTTTATCTCTTCAAATCTTAAACAAGTATAAAAAAAATGTTTTATATATGTATTAAGAAAAGCAAAAGCTACTGACAAAAAAATGAATTATTCATGCCAAAAGGTTTGGCATGTACGGGAGAATTTTTCTTTCAGAAAGGATATTTGAAAGAAAAGGAAAGCTGACATGTAAGAGAGTGAAAATAAAATTATCTCTCAAAATCTCTATTGACTGAAAAGTTGATTTATTTTTTTCTGTGATAAATTTGGATAAGTAATTTCCATTTAAGTTGGATTGTGAAGTTAAAAGATTTGAAGTTTGAAGTGAAATGCATTATGGTAGGTGAAATGCTTACGTGAGAATGAGTGAATGAACAGAGATAGAGAGATAGAGAAGGTGTATTATTTAGGAGATGAGAAATATGTGGAAGTGCAACACTGGGAAAAATATTGCGCATGCTTTTGTAGCGTATCAAGTAGCATTTGCGAAGAGGCTGCAATGGATTTGTCTATATGCATATTCAATACACACAATCATTCCAATTATCATGTGCTTCTCCACTTTGAACAAATCTAACATCTACATTCAATTTTAACTTTTTCATCTCTTTTGACTCACCTCAATATCCATACACTCATCATCACCAAGTTGATCACCATGCCCCGTCTATATCTCTAGATCCCTCAATATATTATTCATCATTTCAGCAATTATGGGTGTGCTCTCAATGCGAAAAAAGAGAAACTAATAATAATAATAATAATAATGGAAGGAACAAGGGAGACACGCGCGTGTTTTATTTGGGTTTTGCTGTCTCAAAATCTTGCAGTGGCACCTGAGATTTGCCGGTTACCCTTTCTGTCATTACCTTATTCCACATCATCCCCACTTCCACTCCCTGTGGGGGCTCCATTTCTCACTAGTGCCATACCCATGGACCAATGCTTCATTTGTTTCACATCTCTACTACAATCACACAACTAATCTTATTAATTAACAATCATCAATGGATTATTAGCAAACTTCTTACCAATTCACCAAATATCATCAAGTACAACTCATAACTAAACACCCATCATAACAACCAAAATGCATCTTTTTCAGTAATGCTGCCTCATTAACTTTTCCCCCCTCTTCTAATATGACATGCAAATTAATCACACTCAACTACTCAATTAGTGATCCTCCAAAGTGCTCACAAAGTTCTTAGTCTGATTATCATCATTGTTTAATAATAATTCCATCATCTTTTTGACAACATAGGAATGCAGTTGGGATAAAAGATAATATAATTAATGTGAGTTACAAAGAGAATAGAAAGTGCAGTGCAAGTGCCGCAATCAGTTTCAACCCATTATTAAAGAAAGTGGCCATATATAATACCTTCAACACTCACTCACTCACTCACTTAATCTACCTAATAATTCTTCCCAAATATCAATTTTGTAATCACACATCCTTCTCATATATACCGTTATAGCTAAATCATTTTCTCAATTAAGAAAAAAGATTTAATCAGAGAATAGAGTTTGGGAGAAAATTATCTAGGTACATGTATATTGTGACTCGGATCTCCACGATATGGATGTAACCCCATAAAAAGATTTTTGTTACAATTTTACCTGTTCTTCATGCGTTAACTTTTAGAGAAACATGGACAATGGGACATGCGTCTCAAATCTAACCGTGGCCTAAAAAGAAACATGCAACTTGCTCTTGTTTTTCGCCAATGTGAGAGCTACTCATCATTGTTATGCTGTATATTGCTTTGAATTATGAGATACACCAATTTAAAAGTTACCTCAATTTTAACATGAATAAAACAATTCATGGAATGTCCCAGACACAACGGTGCCCAAAATGCATCAATTCACTCAACTATTTATTATATGAACTATTTATATCTTGTTTTGAAGTATACTTTCTGATATTATAAGTTATAGTTCAGTCTAGTTTAAACAAATTTATCTAAGAGAAATTTTATTTTTAAAAACCAAATCAACAGAATGAATCGGTCCAATTTCTACTTTGAACAATTCTATTTTTTTATACAATTTAGTATGAATTTGATTCAATTGGAATATTTTTTACAACCCTACTCAGGCTAAAATGATACTTTTTGAATTATCCCTTTCACCAGAAAATTATTCCCTTCCAATTAAACTAATTTATCATCTGCTATAAGTGTCAACTATAATATAATCATATGTGCATGATTTTGATTGAGAAGATACTGGGATCGATTACTTGTAACTATGTCAAATTTTTTTTCTTTTCTAATGAGTTGTAAAGTATCACTAATACAAGGAATTTATCCCATGCATAACTCTATTGGTAGAATAAGCAAAGAAAGAACCGAAAGAGCGTGTAAATTAAAAGATAATGGCACTAGGGTTACACCTTTTTTAATTTTTTTTTTCTGTTGAAATGACTTGATATCATTAGGAAGCATCATCATAAAGGTTAAAAATATGCCCTTTAAAAGAAAATTATTCTTTTATATTTGTATATTATTATTTTTTTCATAAAAGTTTACATATGCTGCAGGTATTGTAAGAAAAAAATAAATAAATAAAAGTAACATTCACGTCATGAAAATGATATTAAAATAAAAACATCTTGATTCCTATATTGAAAATATCATAAGAAGAGAAATTTTAAGTGAAAATTAATCTTATAAAACTAACTTATAAAATATAATTTGCACCTACTTATATTATAAATATAAAAATATTATTATTTATAATTGATGTGGTATCTTTCCAACAATTTTTATTATAAATAAAATTTATAAACTAATTTTTAAATTTTTATTTAATTTTTTCTATTAACCTATTATTATCTAATTAACTACAAAAATTGTAATTACCAACTTTAGTATTTAAAATTTAAAATTTAAAGTAATTGGTAGTTAAATGAAATTTACCATTATTTTGTTTTTAGTTAATTACTAATTTTAGTATTTAAAATTTAGAATTTAAAGTAATTGGTAGCTAAATAAAATTTACCGTTATTTTCATTGAAATATTATGTTATTTGACAATAGATAAATTTGAATAGTTCGAAATTGAATTTATTTATATATTTTTGATTTTTTTATATTAATCCATTCAATTCAACTTTTTGGTTGGGGTGTTTCCAAAATCAATGTGATCAAAATGGAGCTAATAATATTATTAATTGTCCAATATAATATATTGATTTGCATTTCATATGGTTATTGTCTTTTAAATTTCCCCCAAAAGAGAAGAATACTATTTAATGCAATCTACAAAAATTTGAGATGAATACTAGTTTGAAATTTTATAAAGGCTTAAAGATAATGAATAAATGTGTAATTTGTCTGAATTTTCTTATAGATCCCATATGTAGTTAAGTATTGAGGGAAGAAAATTCTGTGGTTTTCTCTTTTTCGTTCTCTCGTTTGTTTACTCCATATTTGAAGTTTAATTTTTTATTTTTTAAATTTACCTGAACTAAACTAAATTTTGGAAATTTTTTACAAAAATATAAAATCAACTTTTAATAAATATCTCAACTTTATATTTTACAAACTCGTCACTTAATTATTTTTCAAGGTTTAGATTTGTAGTGAACTAGACTGAGAGATTCAAAGGCCAAAAAACCGTTAGCATATTAAAAGATAAATAAAGTTAAAATGATATAGATAAATAATAAAATAAGATAATATTGTATCAAGGTGTAAAAGTAAAAATTCAATCAAGTTAAAATTCAAAAATGAGCACTATAAATAGGTGATCTGTTTAACAAGTAAGTAGAATGTTTTTTTCTTATAAATTAAGCAAACTAATTCTTACTTTAACATCGGAGCACTTTGCAAGTACACACACCCAACCGAGAGTGAATCTGGATCCAGTAGTCGAGAGTTGACCCAGATCCAACAACTGAGAGATAATCTAAATCCAATAACTGAAAGCAAGCCCAAGTCCACATAACAAAGAGTCTAAATCAATTAATCCAGTACCAAAAACCAAGTCATCAGTCAAAGATCGCCTTGTGGAGGAGAAGAAAAATTAATTGTAGATTGATTCTAATTATATGTATTGTTTAATATTTGAAGTGAGAGATATCCTTCTCTGCAACTAGCTTTCTTATGATTGCCTAGAAATACTTTGAGTATATATATAAACTATTATTACTCCTAATCTAAAAAAAATGTCTTCTTCTTAATAAGCATTAATAATATAAAAGTTATTTTTTTATACAAATAACTAGATTATTTTATATAAACTATACGATCATTTTTCAAATTAAAAAAAATATCTACACGTAAAAGTAAAATATAATTTTTCAATAATAAATGTTTGTTTATTTTAAAAAAAGTTACATAAATAAAAATTTCAAATATTAATAAAGAAATGGAAATAAATAATTTAAATTAATACATCATTACTATTGCTATGGTGTGCTAAATTATCTTGAAATACAACTTAGTTTGACATTAAAATAAAATATTAAATTATATTTAAACAATAATAATTTTTAAAAGGAATACTTGAAATTAAAAATTAAATTACATCATATTAATAAATAAGATAATAATTTGTGTAACCATGTTCCTTTTAAATAATTTGTAACTAAAAAATAGTTATTTAAAATTTGTTGTTTTTATTTAAGGCTTCAGGTGTTTGACACGACCTTTAATTTATAAAGTCATCATGTTTATATGTGGTTGACTTTTTTTAGTATTTAATTTTTAAAAGTTGAAACTGTGTTTATGTTAATGTAGGCATTGTGATTGTTATTTTTATGTGAAGGGTCCCAAAGCTTTGATTGATAGAGGAAAAAAAAAACATTAGAGTGTCCTCCTTGTTAAGTAATCATAAACAAAACTTATTTGATTACTTCCAAAATACTTCAAATTTTCATTCCAAACAACACAACACACCAATTGATCATACCTCACACTCCAAAAGAATTCCGAATAACATAATCCATTTTCATCTTCATACCTTAAGGTTTAAGAAGAAAACTTAACGACAATACTAATTCAAAAATCAAATTTAACTCGCAAAAGCATTTTAAATATTCAAATTAACTATCTAAGTAATCTCATGGCTAATGCAATCTTTTTTTTTTTTTTGCTGCGAATGAAAATTGGAACCATAAACCAACATTAGAGTGTGAGATTAAGGTGAAAACAAAAAAAAAAAAGAGAGGGGAAGAAACAAAATTTGAGTCTAACTTACTATGACTCCATCAACTCCACCTCTATCTGTAATAACTTTTGCAAAGGATTTTTAAAAAAAAAAATTTAGATACTTAGTTTACAATACAAAGTTACCTTCACCTAAAAAAACAAAAATTGAAAATGTAGAAGCTTTCAACAATAATAATACAAGAATGATATTTTTTAACAAATCATCAATTTAAATAGTTAAATAAGATTTTAAATATATTTAAATTTTTTATAATTAACTTTTAATTATAATATAAGTAACTATCTCAACCTCAAATCTATTCAGATAATATCGTCAAGATTAATCACGGTATATGAAATATTGTCTGCATTAGAGTTAAAATATTTATCGTAATTTTTGTCTTTAAGAGATGTTTCTTAAATATAAGGATGAATGTGTATTTAAATTATTATAAGCAATATGAGACTATTAAATATATCGAAACAAGTCTCAAAGTCGAAGTCTAAAAAAAACAAGAATTTATCTTTAGAATCAATTCCCTTTAGTCAAGAAATTAAAAAAATGATGATTTGTCTTTGAAACTATTTTTTCATTTTTATAAATAAAATTCTAAATTAATTTTAAAACATAATCATTCGAATATGATATTGATCATAACGATATTATCTTAAGTAAATAACCTCACACTACAAATATTAAAATTCCAAAATAATGTTTAAATTCTTCCAACTTTATATTATATTTATAAAGTGATTATATATAACTGTAAAACCTAATTTTTAATTTCTCTTTTTCACTCATAAAAGATATGGGTCAAAATCAAAACATTTAAAATAATTTGAATATGAAGATATATATATATATTCAAATCTTACTCCATATATTGTATTCTAAGGAATTTCAACTAAAGGCTAAAGAAACGATTAGTCACTCGTGCACCAACAACTTTAGCATCTCTCTTTCTCTTTTCTTTTGATTTATTGATTTGATTGACAAACATTATATATTGAGAACAATTTAAATTTGATTTCACAGCACAAATATAATGGTTTTAAAAAAAAAATCTGAGTGTTTAAGATACTGGTATATAATTAAGCTACAAAATTAGTTAACAATCACTTGTTGTGTCACATCAGACGGTGATGTAGTATGGCAAAGGATATCGTATAATATACAAACAAGTGAATACAAAGCACTTCATCAAAGAGATGACTACATAACAAAGATGCGTGGGGTATAAAAAAATAATGAAAGATCATCATCCACTTGTTTTGCTTACACTTTCAATTTTCTATACATCAATTTTGTCCTTTGCAATTTTAATTAAAAGCTTATATAAGATATCACCATTATCGTCATTTTTTAAACCCAATGAAAATCATACGTTGATTTTCAAAAAGTTTTTTGTATATGTCCTATGGGTTGAAAGGGGTCAACACTAAAAGCAGCAATTATTGTAATTAAAGATATGTAAAGCTCTTAAACTTAACCACAAAGAAAATGACAACCATTTTATTTATAATGCTAAAAGAAAATGACATGACTTCGTAAGTGATCTCCATTTCTTTATTTTTCTTGTCAAATTACATTTCATTTGTGAAGTTTTTTATACTGTTTGTACAAAAATTAGTTACAAATAAAGATGTTTTTTTAGGTATGTGATTAAGATGTTTTTTCTTTTTAATGCTTAAAAATAAGAATGCGCACTTTGTTAATGAAGTAAATGACGCTTTTCTCTTGTGAAACAGATTTAAATTACACCAACTTTTGCTTCAGATTTTAGAACTTTATCATCACAAATAGATGAATATATGAAAATTTGTTTTTTATTTTATTTTAAGTGAAATAAATATCTCAATAGTAAAGAACAATTTTTATGGTGATAGTGATCGACACATCGAAATTTTCTAATGTTATTAGATAACTTTTTATGTCACGATTTCTTTTATATAGTTTTAAATGCTTAATTGTTGGTTTTATACTTAAAAATCGAACTAAATTTTAAACATTCATACAATTAGTTTTTAAAAAAAAATATTTTTATTATTACAAAATTGATAATAGAAATTTATAACTAACTTTAGATAAACCAAAATAATAAAATGAAATGAATTTGACTGATACTTATTCCTTTAAATATGATATTAAGTACATTCAATTTGATTATTTTATATTTAAGTCTAATATGAAAAAGTAACACCTATCACATATATACTAGATGTTAATTAGACAAGTGACCTTATTTTGTTAGGAAGCATTATTTTTATCGCATAAGTTTAATTTTAAACCTAATAAATTTGATGTATAAATTATACTCTTGATTCTCTGAGTCATGTACCTCAAAACATGGTTTTTAGGATCTGTATTTTAAAAAAGTTACCGCTCAAACCATTTTCTCCTTCTTAATAAAGAACAATAAGCTACTACTATTTAGTGAACGTTGGATTGAAGTTACTGGAAATGATAAATTCACTAGGGGAAACTATTCTTTCTTCACTTTCAAACTATTCTTTCTTCACTTTCAAACAATTACACTGAGCATTTATTACTTGTGGTATAGGAAAAAATATAATTTTTCTTTAAATTTCTACAAAAATTTTAAAGACTCATCATAATTCAAATCGAACCAATTGAATCCGTATACTAACTCGATCTATACTCGAATCTACATATTTGTCATATAAATCTGGTTTTATCAACAAATTTTTCGGTAGAATCTTGAGAAATGACAACTTTTTTTTTTTATCATAATTACTTATGAATGTTACTTTTTTTTATAACAATACTAAAATCTATATATATACTAAGTAACTTTAGATTTAAAAGATAATAAAAATTTATGAGATGAATAGTACAAATATATCATAATCACACTACACATACACATAATTTTCTTTTATATTAACTTTTTTTTTTCCTTTATGTAATAATAAATACTCCTTATCTCAAGTTCTTTTATAAAAGGGATAGTTTTTATATTTTATTATCATAAAGTATGTTTGATAAATAAAGTCATGTGAATGCAACATGATTTTAGTTTAAAATGATCACACATAAATCATGTTACAATTTCTCTAATTTTATAGAGTAATTTCATTTTAGTAATAAGAGACAAAATTGTCCCAATTTTATAAAAAATCTCCTTATCTATCAGACACATAAATAAATAAATAATATTATAAATTGTTTATAATATAGCTAAGTTTTAGCAACGTTATAACGAGGATCGAAATTAAAACAAGGTTATAAAATGATATGCGATAATTTCCAATTTAATTAGATCTTATTTCATAATTCCATATAATAAAACCAACAAAATATAAAATTTTCTAATTGAATTCAGTTTTTTTTTTTAATATGACCCAATAGCAGCCATAACTCCAGCTTGTGCTACATTAAATTATTTTGCATAGCCTGTTTTGTTATTTTTATGTTTGAAAATGCTACTCTTGAAAAACATGTTAAAGTGTAGATAAACATTAATTCATCATTCATGGTACACAAATCTCACTAAACATGTAAGATTAATTAATCTTAAAAAAAAGCATAGGCATATTTGAAAAACGTCAGGAAAGTGCGTGGAAAATATTTAATTTCAATTACATAAGATATGACTTAGCAATGACCAAAAAGAAGTTAAAAAATCCAACAGTTTTGTTCTTCTTTTTTGTTTATTACTAAATCCTACCGTTTCCTATGTCGTCTTTCTGTGCTCATATATAGTCATAGCTTTTTTCTGCAGTCATAGGTTTTGTCTGCTAAGAATCCACTTCTAACTTTTTTATTTCACTTGCAAACGATATAAGATTCGAGTATCACAGTGATTACATCTTCAATCTACTTAACAATATTATCACTCACTAAAATGGATTAATTAACTAATAATAAGGTCGGAAAAAAAAAGATAATTATGAAAATGAGTGGAGGGGCAGGAGTGGATCCCACGCGCCACCAAATGATTTGTGGGGGGAGATGCGCGTGAGAGTGTCGAGACCTAATCAGCATTAGCGAGAAAACGACAAGAAGCTTTGATCCACTATAAAGTGGGAGTGGGTGCCACGTGTCAGCTTCCTAACTCCATTTTTCTAACTTCCTAAACGACACCTTCTCCTTCGCAGATGCACCCATTACCCGGCCCCTACTCGTCGTTTCGTTCTCCAACTTCCATCACACAATAATTATTTATTTATTTTTGTTGATAACGTAGCAAAATAAAATACCAATTTTTTTTTTTTTAATATACTTAGTTTGCAAAAGGTTTTGTTTCTTTAAAGAGATGAAAAGGGGCAAGCCCTTATTGCTGAAAGATACGTGTGTCCAAAGATGGAAAATAATGCAGCACAAGTGACCACTATATAAAAGGGGCAAATTATGGTCTATAGTCTACACAAAATAGCAGCACAACACACTTCTATTCAGCTTTTCAATTTCAACAGTACCCTTTTAAACTTTTTTTTCCCATCTAAATAACCATGACACTCACAACATTTTGCCCCTTCATTATCATAATTACTATGTCATTTCCTTTTTAAATATATATGTGTGCATATTAAATATTTTAAAACACAAACTTTGTTATATATAGAAAATCCCAACTCAATTTAAATAAAATTAGTATATATATATATATATTAAATAAAAATAAAAAGTCTTTAAATGTTTTAGTTTTATACTTTTCTATTATTTATGTTTCTTTCACTTTTAGGTTATTTTCTTTATATTGTCTAAAAACTAAACTTCAAAAGTTGTTTTATCAATATTTTTTTTTTAAAAAAATACAGACAATCAAATGAGAGAAGTTTCTTTAACACCATCTACAATAAATAATATACACTTAACTAATACTTATAATAATATTTTTAATTAAAAAAAAATATTAATTTATTGAAGTGTTTGTTAAGTAAAAATGTATGTTTTTACTGTTTATCGACTCAACATATCATAATCTAATCAAATTCACCCTAAATCACGTTGTTTAATTGTTGGAAATAAATATTTTTTTTTAAAATCATGTTATCTTTAATGTATGAAGCCAACAACAACTTTATTCGGATTTCAAAACCATACATATATATATATATATATTAATTACAAATTTTAATGTGTATTTCTTATTTTATATTTCTTTTATTTGTAATAAAAAATAATAAATAGAACCTGGATGTTCTAACCCCTTTATAATTCAATATATCATCTAAAAATTCATAATTGTAATAACAATTATTATGTATAAATACATCCTACCAGTCAATTATTGTTGAAGATCCCACATCAATTAGAGATTAGGAGATTTCATAGTATACAACTGGGTGCAAACCTCACCTCATAAACTGGTTTTATGAGTTTGAGTTAACCTTAAAGTCCACTTCTTAATATGGTATCAGAGTCATTTTGAGCATATTCTGACGAGTGTTTGCTGGTCTTATCAGGTCACCTGCTATCGAGCCGTTATCGGATCACCCATAATATGTTATCTCACACCCGCTATCGAGCCGTTATCGGATCATCTATAATATATTATCTCACACACAAACTGTCACTCTCAGTATGAGAAGGGTGTGTTAGAGATCTCACTTAATGATAAGGGAGTACAAACCTCACCTCACTCCGATTTTATGAGATTCACTCAAGCTTAAAGTACACTTCTTAATAATTATATGGAAAAAAGTTGTATTTGCTATAACAAATTTGCATCCAAACGAGCAGATAGTATCACCCTTCCAACCCATCTTCATATATAACACCTTTAAAAAACACACGAACCATTACAATCACAAAAACATCAACCCACCCACCACCTATATTACTCCCTAATTATCTTTGTATCCGTACCAAAATTCAAAAATGATATGTTTTTCTTTGTATCAAAAGTTGCACATTCTATTATTAATGCAACATAACCCGTGAAAGAACAACTATCCTCCATCTCCACCTATGTCTATACATAGAAGATTTAAACTTGATATGTGCAGGTAAATTAACTCAATGATGGAGAACTTAATAATATATAAATCTGAATTAAGAGATCCTAACTAGTGAAGATGCAATGAATAAGGGTTGATAATAAGAAGAGGTGGAACATATTATGCCATCCTAAAGACAATGATGAAGGGTAAGAACGACGTATCTAAATCTTTTCACTTAGCTTTTCATTTTAGAAGGATTTTTCAAGGATATGATGCTTAATTTTCCTCCTTTTCTCTAGGAAGATATGTTGCATGCAAAATAGGAATGGTATCATTTGGATATTTAGTACGATACAATATTAAAAAAGTTTAAAGTATGGATGCATTAACATTATTTTTTAATATATACAATTAGAATCTTATATAATTAATGTAACATGATAAAATCTTAATAGTGATGCAAAAAGACCCATTAATGTTACAATTTCAAACTTTAAATTTGGACTTTGATATTCTCTCCTTGGGTAACAACATGAAAAGTTTAAAATATATATTGCTCTTTGATTATATACCTAGACTTTATGCATGTAATTTAATATTTTTCTAATAAAAAATAATAATATTCTGTTTGAAGATATATACGGTTCTTTGATTATATTCAAAGCGGATTATAATAAACTTTAACTTGATGTTGACGTGTTAGATACATTGCATTGGTCATATGGAATCGAAGATCTAAAATTAACACATGATGGTAAAATTTAGAAAATATGAAAGTTTATTTAATTTAGTTAGTCTATGTTAGATCATATTTGTATCGTAAGGGTAAAAGAAATAAAGGTGAAAACATTTAAAAATGGACAAGTTGATAAGTTGGTATACAATGGTTGAATTTTACAAATTGGTGTATTAGTTAATTTTGTATTTTTTTTTATCAACTTTTGTTTTTTTTTTCTTAAATAATTTAATAGTAAGCTATAGAGAAAATTGTACTAGAACGTTAATTATATAAGTGTGGTTGTGTTTATATTTAAAAATTTGTATCTGAGATCTGATCACGTAAATATGTTTGCGCCCACATAGTTATAGAAAATTGTATTAGATATATGCCCACATAGTGTAAGGACACACTCCTTTTAAGAAGAAGAAAAATAAAAAGGACATTGCAGATGAAATGATGAAGAAAAAAAAATTATACCTCAAGTTTCATAAAGAACATTATAAATGTTCATCTAGCTAGTAGAGAACTTTAAAACCTTGTAGTCATTATGATGCAATCCCTCAATACTAGGAAAAACCAAATGATTTGTTAATCATATCTTGTACCGACCAGGTCATCGGTTGTGATGACGCGTCTGGCACGTGACCATGGGGGCGTGCTCAGCAGAACACGTGGACAAGGGAGAGATGAATAGTTCAGGAGTGAGTATAGTCGCCAACCCATGGAAGCGGCGTGCTGCAATGGACATAGCCGGTTGTCGCCGGGTTTGTATGACGTCGACGTGTTAGACAATGGGAGATCGGGTGGTCAGGCATGAGGCGACCTAGTTAAACCTAGTTAACTGTTGGAGGCTCAGAAGAGTAGTTTCCAGCGAGTGATT
>Ga0123342_1004048_pt1 | contig 22851 bp, 16 predicted proteins | sample Turbeawhitnodule_FD_89960 | JGI IMG/M metagenome (GOLD analysis project Ga0123342, IMG submission 89960) | Root nodule microbial communities of legume samples collected from Mexico - Turtle bean Mexico white nodule | ecosystem: Host-associated > Plants > Roots > Nodule | place: Mexico: Nepantla... | reverse complement strand
CTTCATCGAATTGAGATCCGAAATCTAGTTCCAACAAAGTGATGATTTTTTCATGTATACAGAATGAAAATGGCTACCACGCCAATAAACATGTACACATCAGTTATGTAATCAACAATTGATCCCATCTTGGACTACTGCAAATGACAGCGAATAATTGATTACATACATGTGCATATCTAAAATTTCTTCATATATGACCGACTGAATTGAGGAATTAAAGAATAAAACGGTTGCATGAAACAATTTATCAGGACAGACTTGCCCCAGTTACTAAAAGTCTAAAACCAACATAAACTATATAGCATAGTTGAGTGGGGTATCATTTATCTAATTAAACTGTGACTATTTACAAATAATAACATATAGAAGTGTTCAAGCAGCATTCATTGAGGTTGAAATGAGAACGTGAGCTAAAAATTGCATTCCTTCCTGGATTTTGCAAACCGCTGTGGTTTGATCAGCTTGAAGGTTCTCAGAGAAGGCACTGGCTTTTTCCTGAACTGATGATGCATGGGGAACAACTGCATGAGACTCAGTGGTAACAGCTTTAATGGCAGCTTGACAGGCCTCTGCTACATCAGATATGCCTGATAAATACATACCAAATGTTAAATGATTCAGTGAGCTGAGAATAATAGAAATTCAAGGCATACAAATACAGCGGACATAGTTCAATGTGATTATAAGGAAGGGTGGAATCAGTAAAAAACCAACCTGTAATAAAGCTGTTAGAAACTGCTTCCACATATCCTATCATTGTTTGGGCATTTACTCTTATGATATTAGCTTTTGCAGTAACGTCTTCCGGCCACTCAATGTTTGCCTTATCATCATCATCGTCTTCAATCTTATTGGCATGAGAAATGATGGATTTTCCAAACACTAGAAGTTGAGACACAGCAAAACAGCACATTTCGGACAGTCTCTGCAAAGAAAAGCAGCCCCATTTTACTCACTTTTACGACAACCTCATGTGATAAGAATAAATTTTTTCCATTATATTTTATCGTACGTGAACTCCCTCGGAATGAAGTGATTCCAATCTTGCAGTAGTTCTCTGAACTATATCATGAGCAGCTAGTCCAGATAAGGCATTAGTGAAACTGCAACAAGAAACATCAAATATAGCATATAATATAATGAAGTAAGGAGGGCTTAATCTATATATGCATATGGTGAACAAGCATAACGATCAGACTGCTCAAAATAACCAGAATCTAAATTGGAAAGGGCTACGATATTACAGAGATGTAATATTATATATAATCATTTAAGCATTTGGGATAGTTTGCTCATGAGAACCTCTATAGCCATGCGGTTTAGACTCTATCCTTGCTTACCTTACCACCCTTCATTCTAATAACACAAAATTATAGAATAAGTAGTGTAGCTGTGCATTGTTATCCAAAGGGTTCTTGGATGTAAGCGAATGTGTTAGATGTAAGTAAAACCATCCATGGGTATTAACCTAATGGCTTAAGCTTTTGATATAGTTGGCTCATCACACTTGTAGTAAAGTGATAGACAAACACATTTCAAACTTTGTTTGCTTTTACTAATGTTAAGTACATGCTATCTATCTTATCCTGCATACAATCATCCAAATCAACTGCATCTCGTAGGTTTTCTAAATTCGTCCATTGACATCCTTGCATATAGAACTTTAACCATTTTTCTTTTGGATCATAGAGATATGTAATATTTCAGTATATAATAAATAGACCACTTTAAACTCGATTTTATGGCAAAAGTGGTAAGTGAATAGGACATCAATAATTATTAGGCAAGTTAAATTACCCTGCAGCCATTTCAGCAGCCTTGCCAACACTTGAATCGTGTAAATTCTTCATCTCATCACTGCTTCCTTCGTTTCCTTTCTTTATTGTCTTTCCTTTGTTTGAATCAGTATTACTGCTATCAATTTCAGCACTCAAATTAAAAATGTGTTGGACCTCTTTAAGCTTCCCATCATGTACAGACTTTTGTTCAGCTGATAACTTAACTTTTCTTCGGTTAAATAGCAAGGCATAATGACTAGACAAAGCCTCCAGTTCCTGAGTAATGCATATGAAATTATTTTTAAACCACAATCTAAAAAGCAGAATTTAACACATCAAGTGTTGAAATTATAGGGACGAAGGAGGAGGAGGGGAAAAGAGAACAAATTATTGATGATATGCAGTGATATGGTTACAAAACACAATGCACCAACCTTCTTCATACTAATATTAGATCTCTAATTCTAAACAAAATAAGGAAACAAACCATGAAATATGAAAACCACTTTTAAGGGATTCTTTCCAATCAAGAAGCCTCATATCCAGAAACCACTTCGAGCCCCTAAGTAATTCAAGTTGAGCTGGATGAACTCAATTAAGAAAACAAAAGATCTCTCCAAGAACCAATTTACTCACTCATGAGTTAAAACTCAAATACTCTTTAAGACTCAGAAATGATATCATGAGAAAATTTCTATATCTTTTAACAATAAGATACCTCTAATTGCTCTGGACCTCCATAAATGTAAAAGCATCTATCAAAAGTCACTTCCTCTGATAATTGATCCTCGTCATTTTGTTCTTCACCTTGTTTGTTATCCTTCTCAACCTCAATTCCAGTTTCATTGATTAATAGGTCCATTGTTTCCTTACCAACATATTCAAGCACTTGTATTCCCTTTGCAGTAAAGGCTCTTCCTGTCTGTATCACAATGAATAGAATATACATGTATATCTAATTACTGATAAAAAAAATATTAAATTAAAAATGAAAAAATTCTCCAAACCTCTAATAGAGAAGATGTATTAGAAACAGCAGTTCCTGGCCCATCATGCTGAGAAGACCCTGAAAGGTTTGAAGCAGAATTTTCGAGCCTACAGAACACAAGGACATCATTCAGGTTCATAGCCTTTAAACAGAAAGTTTGTTGCAAGAAAAGAAGCAACCTCATCTTTTATACCATTAATGAAGTATTCTAAAATTAAACCATGCTAAGTGACTTGCAGGATTATAATAAAAAATTAAACATTTTTCTCAGTCAACAGTATCAGAATCATAAATTAAATATGAACAAGATAGGAAGAAAAGAAAGCAGAAAAATTAAAAATATATCATATTTGAATTGAGCAAAGGCAGTTGAGTGGTTTTATGCAATTACAATACAGATATATCTATACCAGAAATTTAAGGACCGCTGAAAGCCTTATCTAAACAATTTATTAATAGAACGTGGTAATATTATTAATGAAAGTAGAGAGAGCCTGAGCTCTTGCAAGGAACCACCAAAACCTAATCTTCCAAAGCAGAGTCTGAATGCGCATATTGTAGAATATCCATTTGAAAATTAGCTTATGTATTGTGAAAAGCATGATACATCATTCCTTTCAAAATGACAAAAAGAAAAATAAAATATATAATATGCACAAACAGGAAGTTGCATTTAAAACATAACTAAGAAAATAGGTACAGCATAAAGTGAAGGAGTGTCGGGCCTCTTAGTATATAACAGACAAACAAAATATCTAAATTCCAAAAACATCAAGAAAGAATATACAACCCAAAGAAAAAAAAAATCTATAAGTTATCAGTATAAAAAAATTTACATTGTCAATCAACCAGAAATAAATGTTTGCGTGACTTTTAATATAACCATAGTAGAAGTCCATAAACTTATCATGCATGACAATTTGTGATTAGATGACATTGTAAAAACCTTACACTTTTAGAGCCTAGACTATTTACACAAAATAGGTAACTATACCAGTAGAACCCACAACAGAGAATAAATATATGAATTTATCAACAAACAACATGGTAGTTACATTACAACTTACAAATGTTGCAGACAATAGAAAAAAAACTTGATGTATGAAATCATTCCCTCCATGTGGTCTTCTAATTGCATGACCAGGCCTGCTACTCTAAGGAACTTGAGGCCCAACATCATCAGCTGTACTTCCGGATGGGCCAGTAGTATCAAATGTAAAAAAAAGATTTTTATTTGTTTGAATAGGGAGAGCAGATGTAATCTTGGGATATGAATGGATAAAAGGGTCGGGAAAGATTGAGGCAAATTTCAAGGAACAAGTGATGTAGGTGACGAGGAATGGTGAGAAAGGTTGAAGTTTGGGGCACCCATCATTGTCTGAAACAGTACATTCTTTAAAAGCCATGATGATGAAGGTGTTGAGGAGGGTAATTATTATGTGGATTTAGGGATGATGACTGTGTTCTCGTGATGTACAAGGGGAGGCAGAAGGCATAAAGGGAGTGTTGAAGAAGAAAATGAGCCACCTTCTCCCAGGAAATATGATCATGCCATAGTGATCGTGGAAGGATCTTAAATTCCAAATGTCAAACTGTATAGATATCCCCATCATCAAAAGGAGGCTGCTGAAGCTTTTGTAAAAGATATGCTTGCTGCAGCCCTCATTAGACCAAGTGCAAGGCCATATTCTAGTCCCTTAACTTTGGTTAAAAAAAAAAGGATGGCAGTTGGAGGTTTTGTACTGACTACAAGGCTTTAAATAACATAAGGACATCCAACAAGTTTCTTATTCCAGTCATAGAGGAGCTGTTAGATGAAATATGGAGAGCTGTAAATTTTTCTATATTAGATTTGAAGTCTGGCTATCATTTTAGGATGAAAGAAAGTGATGTGCATAAGATATAATGTAACACCCTAAAAATTAAGATTGAATTAAATGAATTAATCTTAGATGGTATCTTATCCTCTTCAATTTAATTTTTGTCTCCCTTCTCTGGTAAAATTACTTCCTTTATATAAAAAAGAAACATAAATCCTTACTAACCAAGACTAAAAAATTGTTGAGTAAGATGGCTTTAAAAAAAATTGCAGAGTAAGATAACACCCCACCCTTAACAAAAAACACAGGTATCAATTTATTCCATAAGCGTATAACATCAGAAAATGTGTCAAATTCATTTATCCATAGCACTCTTAATCCTGAACGTGGGGGCAGTAAAGAGTCAACAAGAGCATATACAGTGTTGTAGATGAGGTAACATGACGGATGAGTAAATATAAGATAGGAAATACATTAGAGAGAAAGTAGAGGAGGAATGTATTGAGCAAAAGATGGTATAATCTTGGATGAGGTGAACAGAACCAATTTATTAACTACTGCATACAAAGATTAACCACAGTAGCAGTTTGCAGGTCGTTTGGTCCACAGTGAAGCATATATTGGTTCACTACTTACATAATTGCATAATACAATACCGAACACTAGTCACATATTCACAAGTAGCATAGATGCTTATTTCCATCAAAATATCAACATCGGTCACTGTTAAAATAAAAAATTTACATAAATAAACAAATATAGCAATGAATTATACCGCTGAACAAAATCAGTGCTCCCTCTCCATGCATTTCCTAAAGCACTCCATGCTCCAGATGCAAAAGTCTCCACAGAGCTATCAAAAGCCTTCAAACCCTACACACATTAAGTAGCTCGGGTATGACTGCTTAATGTATGAGTACAGACTACCTAAAAGCATAAAATTTGCATACAAACACACAGATATTATTCCTAGGCAGTCAATTGTCCTCACTAAAAATGTTGCTCGCTGTTACTCACAACCCATGACAATCATTAGACAAAATCAAACCTATAACAGGTAAGACCTATAGAAGCATATTCTAGATGCTAGATAGTACTGGTTTCAACAACCAAACAGCAAAAAAATCAGTGTAAAAGATGAGCAAAAGGATAGCGAACACTGAACCGGAAATCTGCATATTTTCCTATTCATAGCAAAGACATATGAATAAATCAGAATGATATGCAAAAACCTGGATGGTCAAATCCAATAAATTCTAACATCTAAATTGCAAATTAACCCATCCCAAACCCCCCAAGGAAGTGTATCTTTATATGCTTGCCTGGCTAAGTAGTGAATCTTCACTGACTTTCTCCAATCTATCAAGAGCAGATTTTCGCAGTTTGGTACTCTCATCGTCACTTTCCTTCTCAGCTGCAGAATCTTCAGTCCCTTCATCCTCTTTGGAAGATTCTGAATCTTCAGGTTCAATTTGCAACTCCGCAATGCCCTTTGATGCTGTCTGTGCAACTACAGCAGCCTGCATTTCAAAACCCCATTGATTCATAACAAATAATTTGATACCTTTCCAATGATTATTCCCAATAATCCTCCAAATCAAGATAATTTCCAAAATATTAATGCCTCTACTTTTTCATTCAATATTATCAATTTTAAGTAAATAAGATATGATTTATTAGAAGAATAAAGCATTATATCTTTCCACACACACCCATTTTGACTCCAATCGAACATAACCCTTCCATGGTCCTCTTCAATCATTCTTTCCTAATAATCCACAACAAATAAATAATTTCCAAGACAGCAATACGCTACTTTTTCATTCAATATAATCTATTCTAAGCAATTAAGACAGAATATAAGGGAAAAATAAAGAATCAACCTCTTCCTCACATAACCATTTTTTACTCCAACCAAAAATAACCCTTATATATTCTCCTTCAAAAATAATAAAATCTAAACGCTGTGAAAGCCTTATGTTGAACTTCAGAATTCAACACTAACGAACTCACTATCAGCTAAATTAGTAAAAAAAAATTGCCAGCCAAAAACAGTAAATGCAACACACTACAGAAATCCGATAGGCCCAGTTTCATAATAAAACCATTACATAAATTAAAACAATAACAAAAAGGGAAAACCACATTAAATAACACAAATCAACAACAAAGTCATAGATTGAAGCGAATGCATTGGTTGACACCAAAATATAAAACAAAACGGCACATCCATTTTGTGCCGTTTCGAAACGCACATTGCGGGAGATCTCTTCGGCGGCAACAGCGGCGGCTTTCTGAAGATCGGAGAGAAACGAGAACGGCGAAAATCCCCACCCTCCCGACGACGGGTTAGGCAGTTGTGGTTTTGGCGCAACTTCGTCGTCGTCGTTTTGCTTACTCTCGGACTGCGTTTTGTCTTCCATTTTTGTTGTGTGGAGATTCCAATGAGAGAGGTTTTTTGGGGAATTGGTGAAAGAACAGTGAATGGGATTGTTGTTGTTCCTTACGCTATGGAATTTCGATCTGTTGTGTGTTCTGTCGTTTTGGATTTGGGTGGAAGATGCGACTGTGCTAGCAAAGCAATGCTAACGTCGTTTTCGAGCTTTTAAGCGTGTGAACGACGAAACAAGACCACGTCGTTTTACGTCATATTATGTGTTTTTGTTAAGTGAACTTGTTGGTGTGTATAATTAATTATTAATTAATTTTTTTTTATATGTTTGTTTAGTTTGGGACACTTGGCGTCAAATGATACGTCAAATACATCTATCGGATACCGAAACTCGTATTATATTCGTAGTACAGATATAAGTGAAATTTACAATTCAAAAAATATTTGTTAGATTTTTTACTATTCTAACACAATTTAAAAAAAAACATTAATTTTTTTAAATTTATTATATAATTTTTTATTATGATTATAAAATTAAGAAAACTAGCAATCATCTCTGTCTCCATTCTTACATCTTAGAGACAAACATGTTTGTATTACATAGGTTTAATCTATATATCTTAAAATAAAAAGTGTTTTACTTGTTTTAAAAACGTTCTGTTTACAAAAGTAATTGTTTATTTAAATTCTAAATTTAAACTTACTGATTCAATATTTCTTTAGAATTTAGAAATGGCAAAAAAAAAAACCCTCTTTTATAACCTTTTCTGAATGGTTATTTATCTTGATTTAAAAAGTGAGACTTATATAAGATTAATAATTTTCTAAAAGTTTTGATATAACAATAAAAAACATCAATGAGAAAGTATGATTAAAAAAATTGAGATTAAATTGTTAAAGTTATAACAAGATTACTCGTTTTGAAATTTTAAAAATTAGTTTTTATAATGTTGTGATTGCTATTAAAAATGCTGATTAAAATGCGGAAATAACTTAAATAATTAACTGAAAAGGTATTTATATAAGATTGTAAAATAAATACTGCTAGATTCTGCAATAAATCACGCACAGTCTATGCTTTCGTAAATTCTTCATAATTACATATAAAAAAAGTGTTTAATTTTATGCATAATATAGTTTTCTTAAAATATTTATATACATGTCAACTTTCAAGACAAAATTTAAATTTAATCAGATAAAAAGTATTCAATAATCACAACTAATATTTAGATTTATTTTCCTCTAATTTTTTTCCATTCAAACCCACTATTAGTGATTTACTCAATGTTCATGTGAATTGAAAGAGCTATTTATCATTTAATAATAATGGTTATAACTTGTCCACACTGCTACCTTTTTGTGACATTCCCATCAAAGTGAATTCAAAATAGAGAGTTTCAAAATTATGTCCAATAATATAAGTATCCTGTGAACAAATATCATTTATTCTAACCATAAAAACTTGCACAAATCTTCAATACTCTCCCCTTTCAAATACAGCAGCAGCTCCCATACCAGACCCTGAAATGATGCACATTTCAATAATGTTATATGGAAAGTATTATGAAGTTCGATGAGGTTGAATTAAGTTTAAAGTCTACTTGTTAATAGGTATCAGAGTCATTTCGAGCATATTTTAACGATTGTTTATTGGGTTTATCAAGCCACCTGCTATCGGGTCCTTATCGGATCATCCATAATATGATGTCCCACGCACGAGCTGTCACTCTCGGCATGAAGCGTGTATTGGAGATCTTACCTCGACTAGAAATGAAAATATTTCATTGTATATAAGTGGGTGTAAACCTCACTTTATAAACCAGTTTTACGAGATTGAGTTAGGTTTAAAGTCCACTTCATCATAATAGAAAGGAATAGCACTCTTAAACTCTCACATGCATGTACCATTAACCTGTTTATTTCTCCTAAGTTTCGTCACTGACTTTAGCTTTTCTACTTGTGTTTACTCATCATGTTCTTATTTCCATTTCGCTTTCAATTCTATAGAACCTCTCTTGTGCCTTTTTCCCAAGTCTAAGACAAAACAATTTCTGGAAATAAATATGCTAACTTATTCTACATACTACTTTCCTACTTCCCTTTCTCAACTGGTAGGCCGAATGACTTCTCGAATGAGTCAAAATGGTTTGACTCATCCGAGAAGTCATTCGGCCGAAAGGCTGTTTCTTCATAAACACATACAAAGAAGCAAATAAGAAAGAAAATGAAATAATTCTCTCTCATAAGCTATTTTTTAACTTACGAAAGAAACCTATTTCATTTAGCCTCTCCAAAAATTAATATTAAACCGGGTAGGTTTTGTTCAGATAAACTTCTACATAACTAGGTGTACATTTGCCAGGTTACTAGTGTCAACTTACAAGAACAGCTGAAACAAGTTTTCCAACCTTGAAATGATTTACAAAACTTATCTCCCAATTTTGGAGTGATATGAATTTGTCACAAAACTAATTTCTCAAATATACAATTCTTTTGACTTGTATGTGTGAGATGGAGAGGCCAAAAAGAAGAAATCACCTACCTATGCACATGGAGATTACACCATAGCGACAATCCTTGCCATGGCGTTTCATCTCATTCAACAAAGTTGCAACACAGCGTGCACCTGTCATAAAAGGGTAGCATGAAAATTCACCAACAAAGTCAGCATTAGGTTCATGATAGATGAACAGAATTAATCTGTTCAACTGTAAGTGTAAGATGCCTTTTCCTGGTTTTAAGATGAAATATACATGAGTAAACATGTTACAGTAATGTAAAGATGTGCCTCTCAGGAGAATTTTGTCTCTTCCATTTAATAAGAAAATAGTAAGGGGAAAAAGTAAGATAAATTTCTGATGAAAACATCACCTGTAGCACCCAAAGGATGTCCAAGAGCAATGGCACCACCATTGACATTGACCTTTCTGGGATCAAGTCCCAATTTCTTGCAGCAATAAACATACTGTGATGCAAAGGCCTACAAAACCATTATATTGAGAAACACTTAGTACAAGATTAATTGAAGTGACTTTGGCTGTGAAAACATGCAATAGAAAGTAGCTACTAATTAAGACTCTATTTGAATAAATTTTTCTTCTGAACACTTGAAGAAAATCAGAGAGTAAAATAAAGTTAGCTTCTTCCATAAGTGAAAATCAACTTGTGGACTTAACTTTTATAGAAACTCTGTCATTTAACTTCTCCCAGAGGAAAGATGTATAATTTGATTACAGTTTATGAGAAGAGTTCAGTGCATTTTACTTCCTTATTTCTTCCGTATAACTTAAAATGTTCGTAGAAAAGTTTCTCCAAAAACAATGTCTGTAATGGCAACTCTTAAACCTTTACCTCATTGATTTCATATAAGCCAATGTTGCCAAGTTCAAGACCAGCAGATTTCACAGCGGCTGGGATGGCAACAGCTGGGCCAACACCCATGACTGCAGGATCTACTCCAACAGCAGCAAAACTCCTGAAAATTGAATTCACTTGTGAGACGAATTTCTATTTCACAAATTTAAAATAGAAAAATAATAATGAATAAGGTTCTATTAGAAATCTGATTTCAGTATCAGTCCATGTCTGAATAGGTTTCAAGTAAAATTTATGTTCTGATTTCACATATCCTTTCAGCATATAATATTCTCATATATTAAATGTGAAGCACATGGCTTCAAGCTTTGAGTATCCTATATTACAGCCACTTTTTCAGACAATTTTACCTAATAAGTATCCCTATTATATATAATACACACATATATGAATATTTTTCAATACCTTCACCTGAAGGATGCCAAATGTGAGTATATATTGCATAGTAGCCCTACATCTACATGCCTGTTTTGTTAGTTTACATTTACTCAAACACTCAGGAACTGAATTAATTTCTAAGACTCTGTGTAGTTTGGTATTAAATTAATAGTTCAAAGTGCAGCTTCTATAGAGACATTGAGTTTGGATAAAAGAAAACGTGTTTCAGGGCTAAATGCAGGTGGTGTGCACATTATAGGATAATTGCAGGTCACTGTTATTGTTTTACCTGAAGATTCCAAGAATAGGAAGCCCCTTTTGCACAGCCACTCTTCTCTTCATGAGGAGCACAGCTCCTGCACCATCACTAATTTGGCTAGCATTCCCTGAAATTGAAAAAGGAGATTGAAAACAATTATATTCACAAGGTAGAAGATTTCCCCGAGAGTGACAAAATTAACAAAAGATAGTTCTTTGATACCTGCTGTTGTGGTTCCATCTTTGTGGAATGCAGGCTTCAGCTTTGCCAAATCCACTATATTTGTGTTCGGCCGGATACCATCATCAACAGAAACAATAATTTTCTTCTCCACTCCAGTTTTAGGGTCCACAAACTTTGAAACAAATATCATTAGTAGTCTAATATACCAATACTACAAGAAAGATCATTTTGGCAGTTGATGCTTACCTTTGTAGAAACTGGAATGATTTCTTCTTTGAATTTACCCGATGCTGTTGCGGCTGCAGCACGCTTGTGAGACTCAACCTAATTATACAAATTAAAAGTTCATGCATCCTAATAATCTCTTCATATGTATTTAGGATCTGTTTGGACAAAATTCTCTACAAACACTTTTAGGATAAAAAAAATGAAATAAGCTAGAAACTAGCTAAAACTAGCTTATGCTAAAGCTAATTTATAGAAACCCTCATTTAGTTTCTACAAAATCAGACATTTTAACTCATGTGTAAGCTAGTTTTAGCTTATGTTATAAAGACACTCATTTTACTTTTTTCTTCTTTTATACAGAGAAATTTGCCAAAACAAACCCTTAGCATATTAAATACTTGTGTCATACTCACAGCAGCCTGATCTTGCTCTAGCCTTGTAACACCATAGCGCTGTGCTACATTCTCAGAAGTTATCCCCATTGGAAGAAGACAATCCCGGGCTTGTGCAAAGGTTTCTACCTGTTAATTAATATAATGAAAAGTCAAGCCAAACATGTCTCAAAGGAAGATGTGAACTTCAAAATATACAACTTCTGCATACCTTTGGGTTAATGTTGCTAAGCCTATTCACAGTGTCATATGACATAGACTCCAATCCAGCCCCAATACCTGCATGAAATATTAGGAAGATTAGGCTAAAGAAATAACCAGGCCATGGAATTTTAGTATAAAGTTTAAATCCATTCATTCTGACCAATGTCGTAGAACCCGGCTTTTATATAAGCAGCTACATCGGCAACTGCCTGCAGTCCAGATGAACATTGCCTATTGACAGTTCGAAGAGGCACAGTCTCTGGTTGAAAATTGAACAAGATCCATCATATATTAGAAATCGTGCTAAAGTACATATGAGCTACAAGCATAATCATATGAAGCCACCTCATCGGTACTTCTACATTCAGTAAAATCAAAGATTTCATATAACATATTAATGAAGATTTTTTTTTATCAGCAAAGAATAAATAAAATAAAATGAGACACTTCAGGAATGTCCCAACCCTTATACAGACATTTCAGGAGTGTTTCAACTCTTTATACAGAAAGTGACCAAAGTCAACCTCCTCAACACCTGACCTACACATTTTTCAGACTCTAAAGACCACCAAACCAATCCTCAAATGAAAATTGTCAAATGTACCTGGGAAACCTGCATAAAAGGCAGCCATTCTGCACTCAATTCCTCTATCTGATCCAGGGGCCAGTACTGTGCCCACAACAATGTCTCCAACTTCTGCTGGGTCCACATTTGTTTTCTCTATCACAGCCTATGGGAAAACTCAGTTTAGAAACCACAGAATAAAAGAGAAGTAAAAGAAATAAACCACTGATCAACAAAAGTAGCTCAAAACATTTCAAGGTTGACATGTTCCAATCATAACCATTATGAATGTTCACTAAAGCACTTTTTACACTTACTATTTTTATTTCCAATCTCTTTCATTAATCAAAGACTTACCTTCAGAACTGTGGCAAGAAGATCATCTGGAAGGGTATCCTTAAAGCCTCCACGTTTTGCTTTGCAAATGGCAGTTCGATATGCCCTGGTTATTGCAGAGAAATTAAAGCTAAAATGTCCAATAATCTCATTAATAAAATCACAGAGTAAATACTCAAATTTATCCCTGAATGATATATCATTGATCAAACTATTCTAAGCTTTTGACTGATAGTAGGAAAATCACAGAATCAGTCAAACTATTCTAAGTTTTTGACTGACATACAATTTTACATGAATGTGTATTTCCTATGTAAGGGTGCTCATGGCATGGATTTACATGTCTTCATCTGACCCGAAATTTTGATAAGATCATTTATTTAAATCCAAACTCAGCTCGATTAAGATCCCGTTTATATAGGCAAACTTACGCTACAATCACCACATCATCTTCTGATCCACCCCTTTGCCCGTGTGAAGAATTCCCAGCAAAACATGACGAAGCCTAACAAGAAATGGAAAAGAGACTTAAACAAAGTAAAGCATTTCCACATAAAAGTGAAAGTTGGTTCAACAAATCCAGAATAAAAAAACTTTGAACATATACTCTTTTAACATTCACAAGTCACAGTCAACCAAACTGAACAGCATTCAGTTAGCAAGACATCAAACTTATGCACTAACATTCCATTAACAAAGACAACATAAGCTCTTGAAGATAGAAATCAAAGTTTGAAAAACAGGGGAATTTAAAAGAAAAAATGAAACACCCACTTACTGAGAGATCCGTAGATTGATGAGTTTGGTGCGAAAAATTCGAACTTGAAGAACTGGGTTGAAGATGCTCAAGCAGGACCCTCTGTCTTTGAATTGCTTTCTTCATATTTGGCCACCTGTACTCTGTATTGTGTACTCTGTTTGTGTTTGTTTGGTGCTGAAGACGAGAAACAATTACACTTTATGATTATACAAAGCAGACTAAACATATATAATGGATGATTAAGAAGGGAGACATTGACTTTCAAGCATGCAGCATATGCAACAACAAATACGAACACTGATACGACATGGACACAAAGATACATATTCTAAAATATACACAGAGATACATATTTTAAAATGTAAGATACGGGAACACGAATCTATATATTATAAATTATATAAATTTATAATAAAGATTTATGTTTACAAATATGTTTCAGATTTTTTATTTTTATAATCATAATAACAATTTATAAAGTTTAAATTTTTAAAAAAAATAATGTATTTTTCCTTTTTAAAATTGTGTTACAACCGTATTAGAATTATCAAAAATCTAACAAATAATTTTTGAATTTGACACTTCACGGATACGTATCATACAGGTGTTATACATCGAACACCAACATGCCATTTAAGAGAGTGAACATCAACACGCCATTTAAGAGAGTATCCAACCTTCGTAGCTTTGAAAATATGTCTTGTTTCTTAGGAAATTTTATGTTATGTTTTTTTTTTCAAAAGTAAGAAAGTAAAATATATTAAATTCTTTGGTAAATTTAAATCAATTTATTGCGTATCTTAGTTTTTTTAAAATAATGGATTCTTAATAAAAGCTAAGTTTATAAATTATTTTCTGTTTTAAAGTTTATTTTATTTATTTAAAAATGCTTTTTGTGCAGCACATGTGGGTCAATGAATAAGAAATGCACTAAGAAAGTTCTTGCAAACCACGTGAGAAACGCGACCTCCGTCCAAAAGTGATTATTGACTCCACAATAAAAGATGGAGAGAAACCACCACGAAAATAAGGGTGTGTTTGTAGTGGTGGAAATATGGTCAAACGAATGTGATTTTCATTTTACACCTTTTTTAAAAATCATATAATACACACACAAATTATTTAAAACGTAATAGTTGAATATAAAATTATAATTATAATTTAAAATATATGTAAAAATTGACTTAGCAAAATCTTATTTACATGTTCTTAGATTATTTAATTGTGTTAGATCTTTCGGTGCTTGATATGCAATGTTTGTTATATTTGGTAAATGTGTGTGGGCATGTACGTGATTGTGTGATGGAGGTGTACATGTGTGAGAAAATTTGTGTGTACCCCGTGTGAGTGTATAAGTGTGTATGTGTGGGCGTATTTGTGTTTATACATGTATGTAAGTGTGTATGCATGTAATGTGTGGATGTGTGTGCTTCTCTATGTGTGTAAGTGTGTGTGAATGTATGTATTGTATGTAGTGTTTGTACGTGTGTAGGTGTGTGTGAATGTATGTGTTGCATGTAGTGTTTGTACGTGTGTGTGAATGTGTGTGCTAGACTGATGTTATGTTTATATTATTTTAATGGAACACTAATTAAAATAGAAAATATTGAGTGGGCTAATGTGACACTGAAAATAGAAAAAATAAAACATAATAAAGAATTTGTTAGTATCAGTTCCAGAAACATAAAAGTAAACATTAAATGAATGTTTCGAATTAAATAATATAAGCATAGCATCAACCTAATCAACATAAAGATTAATTTAAATATAATAATTTATAAAAAATTATAAAAGTAGAGTGAGCTTAGCTACGCAAAAATAGTAATATTTTAATAATGTAGCATCCATTTTTATGATGCTTTAGTTATTAAAAAGGCAGGGTCATGAATATAATATGAAGAAAAGAAAATGATCAATAAGTTTCAACGGTTCACTCTCACTTTTCTCTTTCTTGTGCTCCGAATTTCTCCCTTCTTTATTTCTCCTTTCTCGTTGTATACCATGTGTTCCCTGTGAAGATCTTCAATTCCTTTTGTCTCCCTAATTTGCAATTGGCTTGCATTTATGGTGACGAAAGGTAAGTAATATTGGAATACTTTAATGTTTACATTGTGGAGTAGTGGCTTGACAAATCTTAATTGTAATGTAGAAATGAAGTTTGAAATTAGACTCAGATTGAAAGTCTCAATCTTGAGGTGGAAGAGGAAACATGGTGGTCAGGAGGCAGAGAAGAAAAACTCATTACCATTATTAGCCTAAAGATAAGTTTTGGATTGTGTTTTATACTTTGATAAGATTTTCTATATTTTGTGGATTTGTTTAATGTTGAAAATGGTGAGTGAGTGAATAGTCTACTTTATTCAGTTCCATTAGGAATTTCGTGAAAATTAAAAGTTGAATGTTGCATGTGAAATATCCTAGGATTCTTTTTTTCTTGGACTAGAGTTAGACACTCACATTAGACATTTGGTCCAGTGACATAGAAGCTCGTGCTAGATGTTAGGGCTAGACGGTCCTTATTGTTAGTCAAGGTAAACACTAGATGTTATCTCTTTGTTGGTTATTTTGTTGATATTAGTTACTTTATTCATTGGAATTATATTCATATTTATTGGAATTTTACAAAGTTGAAAGAATACATCATCCAATTTGATTTTTTAATCTACTTTAGCACCGACCAAACACTACAAGAAAATCATTGAATAGAAACCAATTTTAGAAACAAAAATAATTAGTTGCTATATTGACTAAATTAGAAACCATTTTAGAGACTATTTTTTGCTACCAAATTTAATTGGTAGTTAAAACCTTGGTAGCTAATTAGAAACTATTTATCAATAATAGAAACTAATTTAGGAACCAATATTTGTTTAGTCTTTAAAATAATCTTTAATTAAGTTCCTATAACAACTAATTATTTTTTGTCTCTAAAATTGGTTTTTATTTATTGATTTTCTTGTACTAAAACAAAATTTATATTAATGAAGCTACATTAGCCTAAACATAAGTTTAATATCATAATAATTATTACACTTTTTTTATATATATTCATATCTTAAATAAATAAATAAAATCTCATGTTTTTAGAAACTAAATTATCATGTTTAAAGATTGCAAGAGATTCTTGTGAACTGGTAAATTCCAATAATTAATGTTGTATTCGGCGTTTGCAACATGTGATTGGTTCTTCTCCCACAAAAATGGTTCAACAATTCACACTCTCCTTCAAAACTTGTTTTTATAAAGGGATTAGACCTCTTAAATACCTAATTTTAAAGATGGCAAATACTTAAGTGATCTTTCAATTATAACTAATGTTGATTTTAATTTGGTGATGCTCTCATTTATTACTATATTATTATTATTATTATTATCTTAATCTCTTTACTTTTCCTTTATTATTTTTATATCTTAATTTTTTTTTTCCTTTACTCCTATATTACACAGGCAGACAATTTTTTCTTTATAGCAATTAAATCTTGATATCACTCTATTTCTACTGTTATAATATTACAAATAACCTTTTCCCATTCCTATTAGCGTGTAAATCGCCTCTAATCCTTAATAAATAATTCTTTGTATTACAATAAATATAAAAAATAAATTGAAGAATATGTTTAACTAAATAAACTCACTTCATCTTAAACATATGATTAATTTAGGCAAATTTCTAACTTACCAAAAAAAAACTACGTCACACAACTTTTAAATTAAATTAATTCATTTTTAATTGGGTTAAATGTGTTTTTTTTTTCACTTCAAACTTTAGATTATACAAGTGTTTGTAGTATGAAAACAATAATTGTAATATATAATTTCGCATGTGAAATTGGTTCAATTTGAGATTCAATTCATCAACTCATTAGAAGTAGTTATTTTGCGATCAAAACAACACGAATTTTGAAAAAAAAAACTAATTATTTTTAAAAAACAACAACAATCATTTCATGTAAGGATCCATTTTAATAATATGCATACTATAATGACCAATTTTAATAATATACATACTATAAAGACCCATTTTAATCATGTACATACTACAAGTATCTGGATGATTTAAAGTTTGAATCAGAAATCAATATTAGACAAAAAAAATATATTTAACCCTTTATTAAGATAATTTGTATATCTGATATTAATTATAACTTTTTATACAAATATATATATATATATATATAAAGTTTTTATAAAAAATAAGTCATTTTAATATTATCATATAACTATTCTTATATATGATCATTAAAAAATAAAACACTAAAATCCATTTAAAATTTTTTATTTGACACCATACTCTACCCTACAACCAATAAATATTAATATTTTAATCATTTATAAAAATTTATAATTTTTTTAATTTTGAAACATTTTGTATTTTGCTTATATTTTTATTAAAGAATTTTTTTAAATTTTTTTTATTATTATATATTTATACTCTTACCATCTATTTATGGTTGATCAATTTTTCTTATGTGTGTGAGATGCTATTTTTCTTCTTTTTAGATATTTTTATAAATCTAAAATTATAATTAGAAGTATAAAGAAGCGATTAAAATTTTAGAGTTTATAAAGATGCGATTTAGTTATTTTTAAGTAGCTTAGGACGAAGTTTTGAAGACATAAGTTTAAAAAAGAATGAGTTGATTAGGAGTAAGAAGATGTTAGAATACAGTGAGATGAAGCCCCTTATGTATATTATAGAATTAGAATTGAAGGAGATGAAACCCCTTAAGTTGTTACAGAGAATCCATGGACATGAAGTTCAGTTTTCCACCTAAGCATAGCAAAAAGAAGGAGAAAGATATGTTAATGGCATTGCAGAGTCTTTTAGTATCCAACAATTACTGGTGGAGGAGGTGACTTGTATGAAGCGCCAAAGTTTGGTGGAAGGAAAACATCATCCCATGTTGGTGGTGGAGGAGGGTACACCGGTGGTGGTGGGGAGTACATTGGGGGTGGTGGAGAGGAAACTGGTGGAGGAGGAGAGAAGACTGGTGGTGGTGGGGAGGAGACTGGTGGAGGAGGAGAGTTAACTGGTGGTGGTGGAGAGGAAACTGGGGGAGGTGGTGGGGAGGACACTGGTGGAGGAGGAGAGGAAACTAAGGGTGGTGGGGGTGGAGAGAAAACTGGTGGAGGAGGAGAGAAAACGGGTGGTGGAGGAGAGTGAACTGGTGGGGGTGGAGAGGAAACTGGTGGTGGAGGAGGAGAGAAAACGGGTGGTGGTGGAGAGTGAACTGGTGGTGGTGGAGGAGAGAAAACGGGTGGAGGAGGAGAGAAAACGGGTGGTGGTGGAGAGTGAACTGGTGGTGGAGGAGAGGAGACTGGTGGTGGTGGGGAGGAAACTGGTGGGGGAGGAGAGTGAACTGGTGGTGGTGGAGAGTGAACTGGTGGGGGAGGAGAGTGAACTGGGGGTGGTGGTGGAGAAGAAACTGGGGGTGGTGGTGGAGAGAAAACAGGTGGCGGAGGAGAGTGAACTGGTGGTGGTGGTGGGGAGGAAACTGGTGGCGGAGGAGAGTGAACTGGTGGTGGTGGAGAGTGAACTGGTGGGGGAGGAGAGTGAACTGGGGGTGGTGGTGGAGAAGAAACTGGGGGTGGTGGTGGTGAGAAAACTGGCGGAGGAGGAGAGAAAACTGGCGGTGGTGGAGGTGGAGAGTTGACTGGTGGTGGTGGTGGAGAATGGACAGGTGGAGGTGGTGGTGGGGAGTGAACTGGAGGAGGTGGTGAAGAGTGTACAACCTTTGGTGTCAGAGGTTTAGGAGAAGGAGATGGCTTTGGCGAATGGCTATGCTCATTCTCTTTGCCTCCACCACACTGCTTCACGCAATCCACAGGCCGAGTCAGCACCGGCAAGCACTTCATCGACGCCTTCTGATTCTTCCTTCCCGGCAAACAATTCCACGAGTCATCCAAAGCCACCGAAGAATTCCCCTCCGCCACGCAGCTCTGAGCTTCCCCATTGAAGTAGTTGTGCGAAAACGTGAAGTTCTTCAACGCAGGAAGCTGGCAAACAGAGTTAGACACATATCCACTCATCTTGTTGTATGCAATGTCAATCACCTCAACACTCTTCAACCCCGACAAGTTAGGAAGAGTCCCCACAAACCCATTGTCGCTCAAATCCAAAACCCTCAGATTTTCCATCATTCCAATCTCCTGTGGGAAGCACCCTCCAAGGTTGTTCCCTATGAACACAATCTCGTTCAAGTTCCTCATGTTTCCCATGGAATTTGGAACGCACCCTTTGAAGTTGTTGTAGGCAAAGGTGATCACGGAGGCGCTGGAGTTTCCCAGAGAGTCTGGGATGATGGATGTGAAACGGTTGTTGTTCAAGAAGATTGCATCAAGATCCTTGTGAAAAAGCTCTGGGGGAATGGCTCCTTCAAAGTCGTTGAATCTGAGGTCCAAGTACTTCAAGTTCGGCCATGTGAGAACCACAGAGGGAAAGCTACCAACAAAGCGGTTGTTGCTGATATCATACTCATGCATGAGTGTGAGATTCTGTAGGTTCTGTGGGATCACACCACAGAATCTATTGGAGTTGATGTGGAAAAGTGCAATATCTTCCAAGTGCAGTAACTCTTCAGGGAGGTTCCCAGCAATGTCTGCATTGTTAAGATCAATGCCAGCAACCACATTGATGGTGGGATCATGAAGTGCAGGAGCACAATACACACCATTGTAGGAGCAAACATCTTCACCAACCCAATTTCCAGTTATGTTCAAAGGGTCAGAGTGAATAGCCTTCTTCCATGCCTTGAAAGCAATATGAGCTTTTTTGAGTCTTTCATTTGTTTTTGCAGGTGGTGGTGGAGTTAGGGGTTCATCATTTTCAAATTCTATAGATGGTGCTGGGGCTAGTTCTGCTCCATCTTCATCAACTTCAGGTGCTGGTGCTACTGCATCAGCTGGATCAACTGGTTCAGAATGGGTGAATTCAGGAACCAGTTGAGCAGAACAAATGGTTGAAAGAAGAGACAGAAAAATGAGAAGACCAAGGGCCTTGTTTGAGCAATGGTGAGCCATGTCTGACCACCTTGGATGGCCCAAGGCTGAAAGTTGTGGTGAGATGAGAGAATGAAGAAGACATTATTTATAGTGATGCAGAAAACAAGGTTTCTTTGTGGACAGTTAAGGTTGTAGGAAATTATAGCTTCTTCATAGTTTTAGTTCCTATTTGAATGGATTCTCTATCATCTAACCACAAATTTTGGCATCTTGCATGCATATTTAGGGCATGAATGTAAAAAGTCAACTAAAAATAAATGCATTGACTTGGTCCTTCTTCAACAAACTAAATACTATTTTTTTTCATATTAAGGTTATTATAGACAAACATAGGTATATATAACTTCCATAATTCTTTACCAATGAGTATTGATTTCATTTTCTTACAACTCTTTCATGCATCACTATACAACTTGTCATTTAAACTACTACATTGACAGATCGAGTAACAACAATCATCAGATCGAATAACAACAATCATCTGTCATCCCAAAAAAAATTTATTAAAAATAAAAATAAAAAAAAATACAAAAAAGTATGAGAAGATTAACTCAAAACCTATATATTAACAAAAAACTATATAAGTAGACTATACCTATTCATAAAGAATTATAAAAACATACCGGAAACCTATTATATCAATAAATGATTATCTATGAATAATTTTAAATTAGTCAATTTATCATAAAAAAACATATTTAGTGGTAACATATTTATTTATTAGTAACATTATTTATTACTCATACAATTAGATGTTTCTTAAGAACAAATTATAAATATTTTGTTTTAAAACAATACTATAGTTTATTTATTTTATAAATAGATTAACTAATAAAAAAATATGAACACGTTATGAATAAAATAATTAATTTGGGAATAAATTAGAAATAAAAAATTTATTTTATTTGGCAATATTTTCCAGTTGGAAATTTTGTTAAAAAGACTAAAATTACAAGTGAAAGAAAAAAAAAATATTTTAATTAGAAAATAACCTAAATGTATTTAATAGTGCAGAAATAATGTTTTCATATAAGTTAATTATTTTAACTAATTAACATCATTTATTGAACTGACATAAATGTGGATGACTTGAAAAAATGACTGTTTATTTTAAGAACTACGTATTTCTAAATCAATTACCATTAAATAAATATACAAAATGACATGTTTTATGTTAGGGTAAATTTCTTATCTAGCACCATTTACACTTTTATTTTTCTAACTAACACCCTTTTGTTTTTATTTTCCTATCTAGCACCCTTTCTTTTTTATTTCCCTATCTAGCATTCTTTTATTTTTTATTTCCCTATCTAACACCATTTCAAAAATAAATTAAAAAATAATAAATTAATTTTTTTTTATCATTTTAATTTTGAATGCATTAAAAAATAAATATTTTTAATGTTTAAAAATAGTTAGAAATATAATTAATGAATAAAGAAATGAGTTTTTACAAAATAAAAATAAAAAGTAATAAATTTAAAATGTTTAGTTTAAAAATTATTTTTTTTAAGAATGAATAAAATAAAAAACTAAATTCTACAACAACATAAAAGTTGAATATATAAATATAAATTAGTATTTATTTTTATTATTATTGATGACATAATTATAAAAAACCAAGTTAAATAAGGATTGATATGGACATAAAAGAACAACGAAAAAAATGTCAAACACCATGACACACATAAAGAATATGTCCCAATATTACTGTATTGTGCACTTTTCGTTATTAATTATGTTTCATTTCGCACAAACTATTTAATGTACCATTGAAGAAAATATTAAATGAATGATCATCTTTAATTTATTTTCATTTTTATGATCAACATATATTTATTTAGTATCACTTTATATCTCTTATATTTATCTTATTTGGATTTATTTATATATTTTTTATCTTTATCTTAATTTATTTTGCCTTTATTTTATATCTTTTATGTTTTTAGTTATTATTTTTTTCTACCATTCTTTTTTTTTATTGTTGCTGTTTTTATTTTCTAAACTTTTTTTTTTCATTTTTTGCTTCTCATTTTTAAGCATTAAGTGTAACATTTACATTAGTTTTTTTTTTTAGGATTTTGCATTTAGGATAGACACTTCAATATTACTTGTGTATCCACTATTAATTAATACTAATTGACTTTAGTTTTTTTGTAATTATGTCATGTATTTTTTACTTGAAATT
>Ga0123342_1004047_pt1 | contig 22851 bp, 29 predicted proteins | sample Turbeawhitnodule_FD_89960 | JGI IMG/M metagenome (GOLD analysis project Ga0123342, IMG submission 89960) | Root nodule microbial communities of legume samples collected from Mexico - Turtle bean Mexico white nodule | ecosystem: Host-associated > Plants > Roots > Nodule | place: Mexico: Nepantla... | reverse complement strand
GGACGCGTTCACGCTTCTCCGGGATGGAATGAAAAAAGCGAAGGTCGCCGCAATCGCGAAGGCAGTCCTGTTCAGGCGGATGCGTACGGTGCTCATTCGCCCGCACGGCAACGGGATGATCGCTACGACCCTGCAATACGATTACGAGGTACGATCTTCGAAGGCCGCATTCGAGGGAATGCCGAAACTGAAGATCGAAGGTGAGATGCTCGATCTCGCCAAGCACATCATCTCGACGAAGATCGGGGAGTTCGATCCCGCCACCTTCGACGACCGTTACGAACAGGCGGTGGCAGAGCTTGTGAAAGCCAAGATCGAGGGCAAGTCGCTTCCCAAGCCGAAAAGGGTGCAGGTCTCCAAACCCAATGAGCTTCTTGCGGCCCTTCGCGAAAGCGCCGGTCTCGCAGGCAAATCCACAGAACAACCGAAACGCACGGCCGCCAATGCCAACAAGGGCACTCAACGGCAGCGCGCGACGCGCGGGGCGGCCAAGTCCGCCGCACCAGCCTCCCCGCAGCGTAAAGCTGGATAGGACTCCGAACAATGGCACCCCGTCCCTATTGGAAAGGTTATCTCAAGCTATCCCTCGTCACCTGCCCGGTGGCAATGTCGCCGGCGACATCGGAATCCGAGAAAGTCCGCTTCCATACGCTCAATCGCACTACAGGCAACCGCGTCGTCTCCCAATACGTGGACTCCGTCACGGGGAAACCAGTCAAGGACGAAAACGAGGCGAAGGGCTATGCGCGTGGCGAGAACGACTATGTCATCTTGACGGACGAAGACCTGGAGTCTGTGGCGCTCGATACAGTGCGAACGATCGACATCGAAAGGTTCGTGCCAGCCGAATCCATCGGCTGGACCTATCTGGAGAAAGCCCACTACCTCACGCCTGACGATCCGGTCGGCCATGAGGCCTTTTCCGTCATCCGCGATGCGATGAAGGCGTCGAAGGTCGTTGGGGTTTCCAGGCTGGTCATCGGTCGCCGGGAACGTGCGGTCATCCTCGAACCCCGCGACGAAGGCATCGTTCTTTGGACCCTTCGCTTCGGCGACGAGGTGCGTCCGGAGGAGTCCTACTTCGAAGGGATCGACAGCGGCTCCGAGAAGGACGCCCTGCCCTTGGTCGAGAAGCTGATCAAACAGCGCACGAAACATTGGTCACCGACCATGGTCACCGATCCCATACAGGAAGCCTTGCTGGCCCTCATCGAGGAGAAGAAGAAAGCACTGAAACCGAGGAAGGCCGCGAAAGGCAAGAAACCTGAATCCGCTCCGGCCTCCAATGTCGTCAACATCATGGACGCCCTTCGCAAGTCCGTCGAGCAGGAGATGAATTCGCGGAAGGCCGGATGAGGAGAACTCTCATGAACGACATAGCGCATGCATCGATTAGAGAAGTCGCCGTTGCGCTACCGGAAAGCGATCACTTTGCTGTCGCCACCACAGTCTCTGGGTTGATGGGCATCCTGACGTCGTCCGAGTGGCCCAAACAACCGAATGACACCGCTTGGCAGCACGCCTTGGCTACATGCACCAGATGCCTGCAGTTGGAGACGGATACGACGAAAGCCCGAAATGCCTTCGTGGTGGCCGCCAGGGATGCCGGATTTAAGGTGCTACCTGACGACGAGCGAAAGCCACGTTTGCGGGCGAAGTCTTCAACCGGACGCCCGCCCGTGCGGTGGCGACGGCCAGATGCGAACCGCGAGAAGCACGGCAGTTGACCTCACAGTTCTCCCGCCCCCGCGGAAATAGCAGCGTCCTACAAACCGCTGGCATCTGGACTTGGCCCTACTGCGGGCGGTAGGCACGATTACGCCTATTCGGATATGCTCGCGGTCGCGGCGGGCGGCATGCCGAACGGATTTTGAACGCGGGCGGAGCCTTTGATCCCTGTAAGCGTGGGACGTCGACTCGTTATATTGTGTTGTCATTTCTGACCTTCATCCGTTCGGCGAGGATCATCAAACCGCTTCCGATTTAGGCGGCAGTGCCGACGCGAATTCATCGCGAGAGGTTGGGGTCCCGTCGATCATCTCGTAAACGGCTTTCGATCTGCCGAGCGTTGCCATCAACGAGGGCGGGCCGGAGAACGGTTCACCGCCTATGTGCCAGCCGTCCGTATGCAGTTCCTCGATCAAAACCCACGTGACCGAGCGAAATGCCTCAGAGCCTTCGAACTTCACCATGACGTCGGTGATTGCTTTCGCCAGTGCGTGTTTCTGTGTGCTGGTGAAAACGCCGTCTACGAGTTTAATATTCACGAAAGGCATAGGCATCTCCTCTGGGGTTGAAGCTGTGGCAAAAAGTCAATGAACTTCGATGACGAGCTTGCCGTTCGCCTTGCGGGTCTCCATCAGTTCATGAGCGCTGGCGGCGTCGTCCAAGGTAAATCTTCGTGGATCGACCCTCGGAAACACCTTCCTTTCTTCCACCAGCTTGGTCGCCTCGCGCATGATGTCGCCGTGATGCTCCCGTCCCTCCCCGGTCAGTAGAGGGATCAGCGTGAACACGCCCGAGTAGGTCGCGGATTTGAATGACAACGGGGCCAGTGCGTGTGTCCCCCACCCGAGGCAACTCACGACATGTCCGAACCTGCCCACGGCTTTGAAAGCGGTATCCAGTCCTGGACCGCCAACCGTGTCGTACACCACATCAAAGCCCTTGCCACCGGCGTGCCGTGCCACGTAGCCTTCGACGTCTTCCACGCCATAATCGATAGGGGTAGCCCCGAGATTGCTTAGGTAGTCGGCCTTGGATGCGGAGTCGACGGCATAGACTTTCGCCCCGAGAGCAATGCCGATTTGAACCGCAATGTGCCCAACACCGCCGCCCGCACCTAGCACCAGAAGATTTTGGCCTGCATGGAGTTTGACACGGTCCACGAGTCCCTCCCATGCGGTGATGAAAATTAGCGGAAGCGCGGCCGCGTCGCGCATCGTCAGATTTGACGGCTTTAGTGCCAGCAGACGCTCATCGACCGAGGCGTATTCGGCAAGTGAACCCTGATTGCCGCCGACGCCGCCGGTCATTCCGTAAACATCGTCACCCGGCGAGAAGCGTGTGACCCCTTCTCCCACTTCGGTCACGACACCGGCCAAGTCGATACCGAGTACCGCGGGAAAGCCGTGCTTTGCATGACCCGCAGCCCCCGCCCTGATCTTCGTATCGAGGGGATTAACCCCGCTTGCTTTCACACGGACCAAAACCTGGCCACGGCCCGGCCGGGGGTGCGGGATGTCGGCTATCACGAATGGTCCGTTGGCGGCCTCGACGACCGCAGCTTTCATTGTCGACATTTGGCTTCTCCCATCAGGATCGTTTCCGGGAGACTGCGCCAAGTTCAGCATACGGGAAATCATATATACATTTAGAAGGAGGCGAGCTTGCGGTCTGCGCCCGCGCCTCGCGCACTAACGGAACATATTATTTCCGCCGTGCTGGAAAGGAGTACCCTCTTCGGATGGCACCATCGCTCAGGCTGAGCGGGTGCGGTAAGGGGGGCGGAAGTGAACAAGCTGCTCGACAAGGTCATCGCCGCGCATGGAGGCCTGACGAACTGGAACAGCTGTCGAGCTGCGAATGCCACGGCGAGTATCAGAGGTCCGGTTTGCAACGGCGGCCCGCTCGGGACATCCCGGCGAGTAACAGTCGTCATTCACCGGAACAAGATCGCCGTCGAACCGCTGGGTTGCACTGACTGCGTGAGCGACCTCGATGGCAACCGTTTATCAGTTCTTCAAAGCGACGGCACGGCGGTTATGGGACTCGAAGATGTCCGCCTCGTGAACCTGCAGGTCAGGCCGCCCCTTGCCCTGCTGACGTGCGTCTTGATGACGTGCTTCACCGTGCGTTCGCTGCTGACCTCGCCTTTTATACTGGCGACCGGAGGGGTGGAGTTAAGCGAACTTGTCCCATGGAACGAAGCGGGAAGTCAGTGGCGGGTCCTGAGGGCTGAATTTCCACCCGAACTCTCTACACCGGCTCGAGTGCAGGATTACTTCTTCGACGCCGATTTCCTCCTGCGCCGGCATGACTATCACGTCGATGGAGGCTCGGGAATTACGGTGTCCGAGCTTGTCACGGGATACGTCGATGTGCGCGGCTTGAGGATGCCGACGACGCTGACCGGATATCCGCGACGTCCGGACCTAACGCCGGACACCGCGCGCGAACTGATATCGGTCGAGGTCAGCGACCTGGTCTTTTCGTAACTCAGCGTTTCCCGACTGAATGCACTTGTGTATGAGGCCGATAACCCTCCGCAGCTGAACCCGCCTGGCGAAGAAGGAAAGACTGATGAAGGACCTCACCCGCTGCGTCATAACACCCGAAGTCAACACCGAAGGCTTCAAGTCGCTGGCCGTAGGCGTCCACCGGGCGTCGACAATCGTATTCGACAACGCGGAGGACTATGCGAACCGTGGAAATCGTGGTCCAGACGGGTACAGCTACGGCCTCTATGGCACGCCGACCACGCGGACCCTCGAGACCAAGCTGACGGCCCTGGAACAAGGGACAAGAACGTTTCTCGTGCCCTCGGGACAAGCCGCGAATACGCTGGCGGTCCTGACGTTCCTCAAGGCCGGCGATGGCATCTTGATCACCGACTCTACCTATCCGCCGATGCGCGACTTCGCCGATAGGGACCTCGCGCGGTTCGGCGTGGAAGTGAGCTACTACAATCCTGTCGATATCGCCGACCTTGAGAACAGGATCAACGATCGAACCAAAATCGTCTGGTGCGAATCTCCAGGTTCCACGACGATGGAAGTGCAGGACCTGCCGAAAATTGCCTCGATTGCCCATAGTCACGGCGCACTGGTCGGCTGCGACAATACCTGGGCGACGCCGCTCAATTACAAGCCCCTCACCCTCGGAGCCGACATCGTTACCGAAGGGCTGACCAAGTACATTTCCGGCCACTCCGACCTGTTGTTAGGATCGCTGACCGTTCGCGACGAGCAGTTCGTCGCTCCGATACGATCCGCACTCGGACGAATGGGCATCTCTGTTTCGCCGGACGACGCCTCGATGGTGCTGAGGGGCATGGAGACCCTGGGTGTCCGGATGCGGCACGCCAATGAAGTGGCGATGTCCTTGATCGGTAGAATTCAAGCGTCAGGGATCGTTCACCGCGTGATACATCCCGCCTTGCCATCCGATCCCGGAAATCCGATCTGGACGCGCGACTTCCTTGGCTCGTCTGCCGTTTTCGGTGTGGTTTTCGCACCTGGAGTAGCGGAACATGTCGCGCCATCGCTGGACGTTCTGAAGACTTTTGCAATCGGAGCGTCATGGGGCGGCACGAGGAGCCTCGTCGTCCCGATGCCCGTCAAAGCGCACCGATCTGCGACTAGCTGGCCCGGTGACGATCTGATCTTGCGCATAAGCGTTGGCCTGGAAGACCCGGCCGATCTTCGGGACGACATCGACGTTCTCCTGGCGGAAATTACGGCCCGCGCACGTAGCTAGCGTCGATGACGCATTGTCTAGGCCAGACCGGTTTCCCACCGCTTCTGTGATCTAAGGACGCCAAGCGCCACGCCCATGGCCAGCCATGAGAGGAAGCCCGTGCTAAGGGTCCCAAGCACGAATAGCCGATGGAGGTCATCGGGAACGAGCGATTCGGTGTCGGGAGCCACAGGTGCTCCGAACAGAAAGGGTGCTGCCAGCAACAAGGCGGAAAGGAGATACGCGGGAGCACGCTGATCCCTCGCAATCAACAGCAATGCGCCTGCGGTGCAGGCCGCACAAGAAAGCCACCAGAGTTGCCGTTGAACGAGATCGGCCGCCGGCATTCCTGGAAGCTCGGGTGGCAAGCCAAGGGCGGGTACGAAGCCAACCGCCAGGAAACCACCCGCACCCCACAACAGACCCGACCACCAACTCTTTAGCCCGCCGCTGACTTCCGCGACGACGGTGACGAGAAACGCGTATCCGGCGAATGCGAGTATCATCGCCGTCACGGTGAGGAGGTTCCTTCCGGAGGCCGTGCCCTCGCCGTGCTCATGGGGAGCTTGGCCACCCGCGGTCATGTGTTCAGAGGTGTGCTCGAAGACCTCCGCTTCCAGGATCATCGGCACGTTGATCACGATGTTGAGCGCGGAAGCGAAAACGCCGCTGATTACCCCGGCGGCCAATGCCAGAAAGAACAATCGCTGGAAATAACGCATTGCCGCACCTCAATGGCAGGGAAAACTCAATGTATGACGGACGTCGTGCGCAGCATCGTGGAGCGCCGGGATGTTCGCAAATCCCACGCCACCGACGAGAAGGCCGCCCAGGACGGCAAGGGCGGAAAGGGAAAGAACCCTCGCGGTAACTCCGGCTGATATCGGCTTTTGCTTCGTAATGGCTGTCATCATCGTTCCTTCCGTTGATCGGCGATGTTTCGGTTGATCATTACAGTCCGGACGGATCGCGGGCCCGCTCCCCGGTTAGGCCCTCGGATCGGTTATCCTGCGCCGGCGCATCCCCGAAAGCGATCCGGGTCACCAGCAGCGCGACGACTAGGCCGAGCAGTTGAGCGACAGCAAACGTAGCGGCCGTTGTCACGCTCAACGACACCGGGCCCCCAGCTAAGGTCGCTGCGATTGTAACGGCGGGGTTCGCGTAGGACGTCGACGGCGTCGCCAGGATCGCGGCTGTTAGCCAAGCCCCGACCGCGAATGGACCGGTGTCCCATTTGCTACTTCGCGCGCAGCTGATGACGATGACCAGAAGCCCCGCCGCCGCCACGAACTCGCTAATTGCAAGCCCCATTGGCGGGGTTTCTCCAAACGTAGGCCTGACCGGTCCCTGGAACATGAATGTGGCGATCAACGAGCCGCATATGCCCCCGAAAATTTGCGCCAGGACGTAGGATATGGTGCACGCGGTGGCCCGCTCGCCGCGCAGCCATTGTCCGATCGTGATCAGCGGATTGTAATGCCCGCCGGAAATCTTTCCCATGGCAACGATCAACCCAACCAATGAGCCGGCGATCGAGACCGCAATGATGATCGACGCTACCAGGGGCTCGTCGACAAGCTTCTGCTGCACGGCCAGACCCGATCCCACCATCGCGATGGTAAGAAGGCATGTTCCCACCGCTTCGACAAACGATCGCCGCAGTATTGGCAGCGACGCGTCGATCTCGAAAAAGCAGGATGTTTCCCGGGCGTTGTCACGCATTGGGGTGCGCCCGCGCTGTCTCGCTCGTGTGCCGAGCCTCTAGCTCCTCCATCTTGATGGCGAGGTCACCTGGCGTCAGGATACCCTTCTGGAAGAGAATGTTTGCGAAAGCCACGATCCAGCGCTCGTAATACGACAACTTACCGATCATCTCCGAACCTAGCGCCTCGACGCCTCGACGCTTCTCTTCGGTGTTGATGATCTTGTGAAAATCAAGCACGTCAGCGAGTGCATGACACCGCTTTTCCCAGGGCAGCAGTTCGTGTTCGACCCGTTCGATCTTGCCGCTAGCGTCGCCTCCGATGTCGTTTGGAAGCTTTTTGACGAGAAGTTCACTGGACATCACGCAGCCTCCTTAGGGTATTCGACTGGGATCACGCCGATCATTGCGTCTCGGGTCACGAGGGCTCCGAGGTCCTCTTCGGACATCGTTTCGGTTCCGGGCGGTCTCATCGGCAGCACCAGGTACCGCACCATGGCGGTTGAATCGCTGACGATGATCTCGACGTCGTCGGGGATACGCGTTCCGAATTCCTCGAGAACAGCCCGCGGTTCGTAAACGGCGCGGGCTCGGTAAGGCTTCAGCTTATACCAGTCGGGCGGAAGACCCAGGACGGGCCGCGGGTAGCAGGAGCACAGTGTGCAGACTATCAGGTTGTGAACCTTCGGCGTGTTCTCGAGGACGATCAACTGCGTGTCGTCGTAGAAGGTGATGCCCAACTCCTCGCACCCCTTGCGCCCATCTTCGAGCAACCGTCGCCGGAAGCCTTCGTCTACCCAGGCGCGCGCCACGACCTTGGCACCGAGTGCCGGCGTTCGGGAATCCAGCACCTCGATCTGTCTTCGTATCTCGTCCGCGCCAAAGAGCCGGCGCTCGATCAACAGCTCCCGCACGGCGGTTTCCATCAGGTCGTAGTAGCCGGGAGCATCGGCGATGAAGATTTCCTCATGCGGATGGCCATGCCCTGCATCGCCATGACCGTGATCATGATCATGGCCATCATGATCGTTGTCGTCGCCTACCGTTCCCATGGTCAAACCCTTTCTAGCCAGTTTTCAAAGACCTCGACCCTCAAGCTGTCTGAAGCTGGGCCGCGATAGTCAGTCCAAATCTGCTTGAGCGGGATCGCGATACGGTAGTAGTGTCCCTTGGAGCCGGCGTTGCGCCCGAACCCCTCTTCCTCGTTGTCGACACCCATCGTCGCGATGACGCGTTCAATGACAGCTGATTTCCCGCGGAGATACATCGGAAGCCGATAGTGCCCGACGGGGAACCGTGTGCCCGTTCGCACTACGTCGCCAATTTTGAAAGTCGGCGTCTCGCCAAGCGCGGGGACAACTGCATCTGCGATCGATTGCGATGTCATATCGGGTCCTTTCGGGTTGTCAGACGTCGTGTTTGTCCTGTGTCTTCGCCCTGACGGCGTCCATCACGCGTGTGGAGTAGACGAGACCCGCCCCGGCGTTGACGCCGATCGCAGTTCCGAGCGCCTCGGCGATTTCCTCGCGCGTCGCGCCCGCTTTGAGCGCGGCCTCGGTATGGACGACGATGCAGCCGTCGCAGCGCAGGGAAACCGCGACAGCCAAGGCGATAAGCTCGTTGACCTTCGACCCGAGCAGGTCGGTCTTTCTGGCTGCTCCCCCGATCGCTTGATAACCGCGGATGACGTCCGGGCTCAGGGCCGCAAGCTCGCCAACTCCGGCAAGCACCTGTGCGTGGTAGGCGTTCCAGTCGATCATCGACATCGGTGGCTCCCGTATTGCGACGTCAAACGCCGTGGTAGACAAGACGCGTGAAAAAGTCGGGGAAAATCACGAATTGCCCCCACTTCCCGTCGAACGCTGCGGTTGGCTTGGCGGCGATGACCGCATCGACCGGCTTGCCCTCCGATTTCAGTTTGGCGACGTTCCCGCGGATATCGACAAGCATCGTTCGATAGTCGCTTAGCTCTGACTTGGTGCTGAGGGGCTGACCGTGACCGGGGATGACAATCGTCTTCTCGCCGACGCGCGAGAGGATTTCCTCCACAGCCTTGATTTTCCCGTCGATGCCGCCGCCGGTTGAGTAATCGATGAACGGATAGATGCCGTTCCAGTAAAGGTCTCCCGTATGAACGATGTCGGCTTCACCGAACGCGACCGAGATGTCGCCGTCCGTATGGGCGTTCGGATGGTGCTTGAGCATCAGCGTCGACTTGTTCAATTCCAGAGACATCTCGTCACCCACGGTCTCCGAGGGCACCGCCGCGAGAGGCGGCCTTGGGAATTCGAAGTCCCAATCCTCGACTTTCTGCACCGTCATCAAATGGGCTTTTGTATTTTCATGGGCGAGGATCGCAGCTCCTTCGCCGTTGAGCCACTCGTTTCCGTCGGTATGATCGAAGTGCCAGTGGGTATTTATCAGATGCCGGACAGGCTGTTTGCCCAATCCGGCAAGGGCTTCGCGTATTCTGGGGCGAGAGGCGGTTATCCCCCCGTCGATCAGCACCTTGCCGTCGCCTCCGGTCAGGACGGCTATGTTGCCTCCCGATCCTTCCAGGATCGATACCCCTGCCCTTGCCTTATGGACGGTGATCGGCGTCTTCGCAGCTGCATCGCGGATCATGTCAACGATGCTCTGTGCCTTGGCAAAAACCTCAGGAGGGCTGAGCCAGCCTCCTGTGGCGGCAAAAGTCGAGGCGGCCATACAGCAAAGGCAAAATCCGCGCCGCGAAATCTTGAATTCCTGTGTCATGATAATTCCTTGGGAATGGCGGCCCGTCCCAGAGAGCCTGGGATTTCACCTGAAGCAGCCTATTCGCGAACGATCATGCCTGGAAAAACGCCAGCAGATCGGGGTTGATGATGTCAGGATGGGTGCTGCACATTCCGTGCGGCAGGCCTTTGTAGACTTTCAGCGTGCCGTTTTTGAGCAGCTTGATCGACAGGAGTGCGGCGTCCGCGATCGGAACGATCTGGTCGTCGTCGCCGTGCATCACGAGTACGGGGACTTCGATTTTCTTGAGGTCCTCTGTGAAGTCCGTTTCAGAAAAGACCTTGATGCATTCGTAATGTGCGACAGCGCCGCCGATCATTCCCTGCCGCCACCAGTTCTGAATCAGGCCCGGATAAACCTTGGCGTCCTTCCTGTTGAAGCCATAGAAAGGACCGCTTGGCACGTCGAGATAGAATTGCGCGCGGTTGGCAGCGAGTTGGGCGCGGAGATCGTCGAACACCGAGATGGGCAGGCCGCCAGGATTACTCTCTGATTTCAACATTACAGGCGGGATCGCTGATATGATCACGGCCTTTGCAACTCGTCCCTTCCCGTGTTGGGCGACGTAGCGGGTCACCTCACCGCCGCCCGTCGAGTGACCGACGTGGATTGCGTCCCTGAGGTCGAGTGCCTCCGCCAGCTCCGCGACGTCGGCGGCGTAGGTGTCCATATCGTTGCCGACAGCAGTCTGCGTCGAGCGACCGTGTCCGCGCCTGTCGTGCGCTATCACTCTGTATCCCTTGCTCAGGAAGAAGAGCATCTGACTGTCCCAATCATCGGCGCTCAGCGGCCACCCATGGTGAAAGACCACAGGCTGGCCCTTGCCCCAATCCTTGTAGAAAATTTGCGTCCCGTCTTTCGTGGTGATCATGCCCATTTTCTTTTCCTCAGCTGATGGTTGGCTTGCCTGTGCGTTTGCGGTCTGAACCGGAACCAGTTCCGGCAATCCCAATAAGGATGCTCCGAGAGCGCCCGCGGCGGTGCCAAGCACGGTGCGGCGGGATATCGGAAGTTCTGTCGGTTTACCGGATGTCATGAGCCTCGACCCTTCGACGAGCCATCGAGCGACGGCATCTGAGACGGCAAAGACGGTGTGCTTTTGTCCCCGTCCGTCGATCAATTTTCGATGAGCCGGAGGATATGCAGCGGGGCCTGGTCGGCCAATAATATGTTTCCGTTAGTCTTGCATGGTCGTCTGGCCTGCGCTTCAGGATAGAAGTATAGTCCCGGCAACTTCCAGTGGCGTGGACCGGGAGAATGTCGTGAGGGGGATTGAAAGACAGCAATACGCGCCCGCACTTGCTACGGGTTTCGCGGGAACTGCCTTGGGAATATTCGAACAGGAGCCCTATGGCGCGCTGTTCATCGTAGTGGCCGCGCTTATGTTTATTGAACGTAGGCAAACCGCGGCAGTGGCTGCTCTGTTGTTGATCGGCGGATGCGCCCTGATCCTGTTCGTCTACGACGCCCGCGCAGGCTCGGTCACGCGACCCGTAGCGTTCCTTTTATCCGGTCTCGGGGCATTCTGGCTGGTGAGCATCTGGCGGAAGCAGGCGGATTTCGACCAGAACCTCGTGGACGCCAGGCTGATCGTCGAGAGCATGCCAGGCCTTGGGTGGGCGACCGATGCCAAGGGAAATTTTGTCTACATCAACCCGAGCGTCGTCGATTACGTCGGCAAGAGCACTGACGAGTTCAACGCCGTCGGCCGGACCGGACTAGAGGCAGTGCACCCTGAAGATGCCGACCGAGTCACCGAATCTTGGCTCACCAGTATGCGCACGGGCACGCCCTTCGAGTCCGTCCACCGCATCCGGCGGGCCGACGGCGATTACAGCTGGTTCCACGCATACGGACGTCCTCATCGCAACCAAAACGGCGAAATCCAGGGATGGTACGGCACCACCATTGATGTTGACGAGAAGCAGAGGGCCCAGCAGCGGCTTGCCGACAGCGAGCGCCAGCTTCAAACCCTAATTGACACCATGCCGGTGATGATCTGGTGCGCAGCGCCCACCGGAGAACCGATCTACCAGAACCCCAAGTTGCTGGAATATCTCGGCGCGACGTTCGAGCAGATCAGAGACAACAATTTCGGGGTCGTTCATGCCGATGACGTGGCGAGCTTTCAGTCGACGTGGGCCGACTGCGTCAAGCGGAAGACGCCTCTGTCGCTGATCTGCCGCCTTCGGTTCAATGACGGGACATACCGTTGGAACCGGGTGACGGCGGCCCCCCTCCTTGGCGAGAACGACGAGATAATCCAGTGGTACGGGACCAATGTAGACATCGAGGAACTTCACCAGACGCAAGAGGAACTGCGCTCGAACGCAGATCGGCTGAGATTGATGCTCGACACGCTGCCCGCATTCGTCTGGTGCGCCAGCCCCGATGGCCAGCCAACCTATTTCAATGAGCCCTTGATGAAATACTCAGGCGTGACGCTTGAAGAGGTGCGAGGGACAAACGGGTCCGGTTTCGGGCCGATGATAAGCAGTCTCGTCCATCCAGCAGACGCGCCCGTCCTCAGTAATCGGTTCGAGCAGTCGTTCAGGTCAGGTGAACCAATCGCGGTGAAATACCGTCATCGCCTGGCTGACGGCAGCTATCATCTTGTTGACTGCAGAGCCCGTGTTCTCCGTAACGGCCAGAGCCGCGTGCTCCAGTGGTACGGCGTCATCGTCGATATCGAAGAAGAAAGCCATGCCCAGGTGCAGCTGCAGAAAGCACAACATCAACTGGAGCTAGCCACCCGCGCCGCGAGTCTGGCCGAGCTATCGGCCTCAATCGCACACGAGATCAACCAGCCGCTTGTGGCCGTAGTCACCAACAGCAGCGCAACCGAGAAATGGCTTGAGGCTACACCGCCCAACTTCGAGCGGGCGAAGAGCAGCGCGAGGAAGGCGGCCGAAGCCGCAAACGACGCTGCTGAAGTCATAGTGAGGGTAAAGGCGCTGTTCCGGCAGTCTGGCGGAGCGAAAAGGCCGGGCAATCTCAATGACGTCATCAGGGAAGCATGTGTCCTGCTTCGGGAACGGATTTCTGCGTCCAGATGTGATCTGCGGATGGAACTTCAAGATGACCTGCCCGAGGTGGTTCTTGACCGGAGCCTCATTTTGCAAGTGCTCGTGAACCTCATTCAGAACGCAATGGATGCTATGGCGAGCCTGAATGGCGCGGTAAGACTCCTGGAAATCCGATCTACCCTCAAGGGCAGAAACGTCGTCGTTGACGTCCGAGACAGCGGCGTGGGATTGCACGATACCGACAAGATATTCGATCCCTTCTACACCACGAAACACAATGGCATGGGCATTGGACTATCGATCTGCCGAAGCATCGTCGGGGCACACGCCGGAGCGCTATGGGCCACTCCGTCCGAGCATTCGGGCAGCGTGTTCTCTTTTTCCCTTCCTACAGCCGGAGGAGAATACAATGTACAATGAAGATCATGCCGTTTTTGTCGTTGATGACGATAAGCGGGTCCGCGACGGCCTTTCCGAATTCCTGGAATCGCGGCGCATGAACGTCGCGACCTTCGCGAGCGGGCGCGAATATCTCGATGCTCCAAAGCCCGATACCGCTTCCTGTCTTGTCCTCGACGTACGGCTTCCCGACGTCGACGGCTTCGAGCTGCAGGCGCAGATGTCGGAGAATCCGCATCCTCCGATTATCTTCATAACAGGCCACGGCGATATCCCCATGACCGTGCGCGCAATGAAGCTGGGTGCTGTCGATTTCCTTGCGAAACCGTTTCGGGAGCATGACCTGCTTACCTCGATCGAAACAGCTCTCGACCGCGACCGGGTGGCTCGACAGGAACGGGCCGCGCTCCACGATCTCCAGGCGAAGCTCGAATGTCTGTCCGCGAGGGAACGAGACGTTCTTCCGCTCGTTGTAAGTGGACTGATGAACAAGCAAGGGGCAGCGAAACTGGGTATCAGCGAGATCACATTCCAGATTCACCGGGGAAACATGATGCGCAAGATGCACGCGGATTCTCTCGCCGACCTCGTGCGGATCGCCGGCAAACTCAGCATACCCATTACCCATTCACGACATGGAAATTGCTGAATGACAGCGCGGGCGAACCATACCCTTGCGATCGTCGACGATGACAAGCGAGTTCTGGATGGTATGCGGGAGCTTCTGGAATCCGTGGGTTACATTACCAGGACGTATCGGTCGCCGACGGCCCTCCTGTCGAGTGGAGACCTCGCCGCATGTGACTGCGTCATCACCGATATTAAAATGGACGCCATGGACGGGTTCGAGTTGGAACAGGCGGTACGCGGGCAGGAACCCGGGATGCCCATGATCTTGATGACCGGGCGCACCGATATCGAAGACAAGGGCTACCCTGGCGCTGACGACTACCGGGTGTTCATGCGCAAGCCACTCAACAGCAAGGTGCTGTTGCAGGCGATTACGCGGCTTCTCTCATTCCCTCGCTAGCGGCAGAAGTCGGCGCTTCGGTAGCGCCTGGACCCTTTCTGTATTCGCTGGGATTGCGCCCCATCACCTTTCTGAACGCCTTGGTGAAGGCAGCCTCGGACTGGTATCCGATCCGGCGCGCGATAACGGAAATCTTGTTGTCGTTGGCTTCGATCAGCCGAGCGGCTTGATAAATCCGCCATTCCGTAAGGTACGCAAGCGGAGCTTGACCGACGATTTTCTTGAAGCGGGCGGCAAATGCGGATCGCGACATGCCCGCCTTCTGCGCCAGCCGACGGACCGTCCATGGCGTCTCGGGGGTGGCGTGCATCGCCTCGATCGCAAGCGCGAGGTTTCTGTCTGCGACCGCGGCCAGCCATCCTGTCTTCTCTGTCCCCCATTGCTGCGAGTAGGCGCGGACTGCGTGAACAAAGAGCAGTTCGAACAACCGCCTCACAACGGCCTCCGATCCCAGCCCCGGCGCATCCGCCTCGGCCGCCAGTAGCTCGAGCACCGCTTGGAACGCACGACTCCGGTTTTGCTCGGATTTCAGATGTAGGAGCCTCGGCAACACATCGAGCAATGGCCGGGCGTCCAGGCTGTCGATTTCAAAAAATCCGCTGATGAAGGTCGTCGTTGTGCCGCCTCCGCCGAATTGAATCCTGTTGCCTACCCTAAGCGCTTCCACGTCCAGACAGTCCTCTATCAGGGAACGCTCGTGATCGTAGACGCGGTATGGCTCGTCCCCGAACATGATGAAGACGTCGCCTGCGCGCAATGCCACAGGGTCCGGGTTGTCGCGCGTCGTCAGCACGCCCGATCCCCGCACCACGAGGACGAATTTTATCGACGGGTCGCCGTTCGAAATGACGCCCCAAGGTGCTGTGGCATCAAGTGTCGTAAACTTCGCCTTCCTGATCCGCATGGAAGAAAAGATGTCGCTCAAGGGGTCCAACTAAATGTTCCTATGATGGACGATCGAGCCAAAACTTGGGACGATCGAGACTGAAGGCTCTTGGTGTCCGTCGCTATATGGTGGGACGAAAAGGAGATTCCAATTGCAGAAACGTCTCGCTTTAGCTGAAACCATCCGGACACTGAAAGCCCGGTACTGCCGTTACCTGGACACCCACCAATGGGTCGAGTTCGTGGCGATTTTCGCGCGCAAACCAACCATACGCCTTGTCGGCGAGGATGGCGTTCTACTGGCGCAATTCGACGACATCGACGAGTTCATTGCCGTCACGAAGGCGTATCTCTCAGGTGTGAAGTCGATCCATCAGGTCCATAACGACGAGATCGACACCGTGTCGGAAAGCGAAATCCGCGCCGTCTGGTCCATGGAAGACTACCTGATCTTCCCGGATGGAAACGACGGGCGACCCGCATCCATGCACGGCTACGGGCACTACCACGAAACATGGCGGCTGGAAGAGGGACAGTGGCGTTTGGCGCACCTGGAGCTTCGCCGCACCATTCTTGAAATCACGCCGAAGGAGACCGCGGCATGACAAGCGATCCCATCAAGGTCGGCATCATCGGCGTACACCCGGACAAAGGTTGGGCAACGACTGCCCACGTCCCGGCCCTGAAGGCGTTGCGGCAATTCCGCATCACGGCCGTCAGCCATAACAAGCAGGACATCGCGCAGGCGTCCGCGCTGAAGTTCGGAGCAGATAGAGGCTACGCAACGACCGACGAACTCGTGAGTGATCCGAACGTCGACCTCGTTGTGGTGACGGTGAAGGTCCCGCATCACCTCGAGCTGGTGACAAAGGCGCTGGAGGCCGGCAAGGCGGTCTTCTCTGAGTGGCCACTTGGGATGAATCTCGCCGATGCCGAGAAAATGCTAGCCCTCTCGAAGACCAGAGACGCGTTCACGGCCATCGGGCTGCAGACGCGTTCCGTGCCTGCGGTCGGCTTCATCAAGGATTTGATCAAGGGCGGATACGTCGGAGAGGTGTTGTCGGTGTCCATCCTCGGCTCCGGAATCATCTGGGGCGATGAGATCAACGAAAGCTATCTCTACACTCTTGATATGGCGAACGGAGCCTCGATGTTGCACGTGCCGTTTGCGCATACTCTGGACGCTACGCTATTCGCCCTCGGCTCTGCGCTTAAATCCGTAGGCGGAGCGCTTTCGAACAGCCGGTCGATGGTTCGCGTGGCTGAGACCGGAAATCAGGTCCCGTTAACGGCACCCGACCAGATCGTAGTCAGCGGCCTGCTGGAGAACGGGGCTGCCGTGAGTGCTCACTTCCGCGGCGGGCTCTGTCGGGGAACAAACCTCCGTATAGAGATCAACGGCACTAAAGGAGACCTGATCCTAACGAGTCCGGTCGGTTACGTCGGCCTGGGCGGTTTTACGGTGCGGGGTGCCCAGGGAGACGAGCAGATTCATGAGCTGGAGGTGCCGAAGACCTACAACATGATCGGCATCGAGGACGGATTCAGCCAGAGCGTCGGCATCGCGTATTCAAGCATCGCTTCGGACATGCTGAACGGCACCCACCTCTCCCCCACGTTTGAAGACGCCGTGAACCTGCACCGAGTCCTGGACGTCATCGGATCGGGCAGCGGAGAACAGCGCGATGTCTGAGATGATGCAGGCTCTTGTGGTGACCCGGCCGGGCGGACCAGAGGTTCTTGAGGTCCGAGAGGTAGCTCGCCCCAGCCTTCGCGACCAGAATGACGTCATAGTTCAGGTCAAGGCGGCGGGTATCAACCCGGCCGACTGGCAAAACCGGAAAAATGGTGCGGTCTACGACCTCGAGGGTGACGAGAACGTCTCTCCGACAATCCTCGGGATCGACGGCGTTGGCATCATCGTGGAAGCCGGCACGGCAGTAACCAATGTCCGCGTCGGTGATGAAGTCTGGTACGTGGACGGGGGTTATGCGGGCAACCCCGGTAGCTATGCAGAATACAAGGTCGTTCGGGGCGATTACGTCACGTTCAAGCCGGCCGGCATGGGTTTCGCAGAGGCGGCGGCATTGCCGGTTGTCGGGCTGACCGCCTGGGAGGCCGTATTCGATAAGGGGCAGGTCATCAGCGGCGACCATGTCCTCGTCCATGGTGGCGCAGGGGGTCTCGGCCATATCGCGATACAATATCTTGCTTCGATCGGAGCCAAGATCGCGACGACAGTATCAAGCGAGACCAAGGCTGCACTCGTTCGAAGGCTCGGCGCTGAACTCATCATCAACTACCGAACCCAAAACGTCGAGGAAGCACTGGAGCAGTGGAGGGGCGAGCCAGGCGCTAATGTGGTTTTCGACTTCGTCGGCCACGACAACTTCGCCAAAAGCTTCGCCCATACAGCAGCCTACGGCACGCTCGTAAACACCGTCGTTTCCGAGTGGCCTGCGGAAGGCAACGGTCCTGCCGAACGGAAAAACCTCGATATCAGCTTCGTCAATATCGGACTTCCGCAGATCAGCCGGAACCACGGCCATCGTCTTCGACAGACGGCCATCTTGAAGGAAATCGCTGAACTCACAGATAGCGGCCGGCTGAAACCGCACATCGACCGGGTGGTGTCCCTCCATGGCGTCGCCGAAGCGCAACGCGCGCTCGAAGCAGGCGAAACCCTCGGCCGTCCCGTATTGGTGCTGTGATGGAAGATGGGAACGCCTCAGCCCCCCGCCCCTTCCGCGCCTCGCTCCATGACTAATCATAGGAAAGGCCAAACATGACTACGACGCTACCATTCGGCTTCTCATCGACCGCAGCGGAAGTCCTTTCCGGTGTCAACTTGGCGGGAAAGACGATGATCGTGACTGGCGGAGCCAGCGGCATCGGGATCGAAACGGTAAAGAGCCTTGCTTCAGCAGGTGCAGCGGTGACCATTGCGGCCCGTAGACCAGAGGCGGCCGAAGATGTCGCCCGGTCGCTAAGAGAGCAAACGGGGAACCCGCAGATCGACGTGCGACAGCTTGACCTAGCGGATTTGCGATCGGTTCGTAGGTTCGTCGCCGGTTGGGAAAAGCCGCTTCATGCGCTCATCAACAACGCTGGCATTATGGCTCTTCCCGAACTCGAGCGATCCGCTGAGGGTTGCGAAATGCAGTTCGCGACCAATTTTCTCGGACACTTCGCCCTTACGACGGGCCTTCGCCCTCATCTGGCAAAAGCCAAGGGTGCACGCGTGGTATCCGTGAGTTCGACAGGAAGTCTTTTCGGGCCGGTCTTCTGGGACGATCCGCATTTTCGTTTCATCCCTTATACGCCGCTCCTTGGTTACGCCCAATCAAAGACGGCCTGCATTCTTTTGTCTGTAGGAATTGCTAGCCACTGGGAATCGGATGGGATCGTCTCGAATGCACTCAACCCAGGTGCGATAGCGACGAACCTCCAACGACACACAGGCGGGCTCAGAACACCTGAACATCTGCGCAAAACACCCGAACAAGGTGCATCGACGTCCGTATTACTGGCGGCGTCGCCCCTCGTCGAGGGTGTAAGCGGCCGGTACTTCGACGATTGTCAGATCGCCCCCGTTCTCCCAGGACGACCTGATGGAAAACTAGAAGGTGTGGCAGCTTACGCGCTGGACAGCGAGAACGCGGATCGGCTTTGGCGGATGGCAGCCGATCTTATCAGGGGATAGGACCAGCAGGTTTATTGGCTTAGCTGGTCTAGGAGAGCGGATACGCGCCGCTATCGGCTGCCGCTGGCACTCGCTGCACAGCTTATCGTCGCGCGCTATCCGCCGCAAAACGTGCAGGGAGTGAAGCCGCTGCATGCCTTTGGGGCCATCATCGGGTGACGGAACCGGTAAAACTTGAGAAACCGCTACCGCCCCGCCAAACGCGAAGCAGCTTGTCCGCGTTTGCGACCGCGCCATCCGTGGATTGTAGTTCGAGATCATAGACCTTGCCAATGTGTATCGTCTCGTAGTCCTGCATCGCGCTGCCGATCGGCCTGTCGCCACGCAGTGTTTCGCGCTCGATCAGAAGGTCGAGCGGACAGTGTACGGCAACGAAGAAAACGTCGTGATTTACGAGGAGGTCCGACAGTTTTTCCAGCCACCCCGCGGTATCCAGGATGTGCTCGAGGATGAGATTATTGCCAGCGTCAGCATAGGCCTTCAACGAAGCATGGAAGCCGTCGAAGAAGGCGCTTCGGGCGTCGGACCAGCGGAAGTCGCCGCTCTTGAATCGTTTCGTTGGGAGGACGCCTGCGTCACGAAGATGATCGATCGAAATGTGCCAGAAGGGCTGCTCAATGCAATCCTGAAGGGTTTTGGCGATGGTCGACTTGCCGCTGCTGGATGCTCCGTGGAGAAAAATTATGTGTGCCATCAGAGCCCCCGCTTTGAATTCTCTGAAAGTGATCGCTCGAATAGAAGTTCGTTGTCCTTCTCGCCGACGTGTTCCCACCCAGCCGCTCGATAAAACCATTCCGCTCTGGTGCTTGCATCAGTGGTTAGCCATGCGTGCTCTACACCCGCCGACAGAAGGCAGGAGCACGCTTCCGCGAGAAGACATGACCCAATGCCTTTCCCTTCGAAGCCGGGCGCGACGAAGAGGGCCCAAATATTGCCTTGGCGAGGGTCGGCCGCAGAAAACCCGACAATAACCCCATGCTCTTCCCAGATGGCCACGCCCGGATTCTTCACGAACCATTCATAGTCGTCGTCTGTGACCTTCGAAGGATCACCGAGGATATTTTCGACGACAGAGGACCGAACAAGTTTGAGTCCTGAGATGTCGTCAACTACCGCTTTCCTGAGCATGATTGAGCTGTCCGGGAATCTCTCCCAGCCGATTAGGCCAATGGGTCTGTTTGTGAGCGAGGTTTCTCAAGCTGCCATTTGAGATTGGAGCGCACCGCAGGCCACTCCGAAGGAATAATGCTGTAAACGCAGGTGTCGCGAAGAGTGCCGTCACGCATACGCATATGCTGGCGCAACACTCCGTCGAGCTTTGCCCCGAGACGCTCGATAGCCCGGCGACTTTGATGGTTCAGGAAATGAGTCCTGAACTCGACAGCAAGGCAGCTCAAGCTATCGAATGCGTGCGACAACAACAGCAACTTTGCTTCTGTATTTAACGGCGTTCTCTGAACGCGATTGGCATACCAAGTGCCCCCTATTTCCAAGCGTGGGCCTGCAAGGTCGATATTTAGGTATGTCGTCATCCCAACGACGGACTTGGTGACCTTGTCGAATACAGCAAAGGGCAGCATGACACCTGACGCTTGAAGCCCGAGACATCGATCTATGTGCGACGACATAGCATCGGGTGCTGGGACGCCGGTGTACCACAGCTGCCAGAGGCTGCCGTCCATTGTGGCTTTGACCAGTCCATCATGATGCTCGTGCGCTAAAGGAACCAGCTCGGCGCACTGACCCGACAGTGTCGTTGCTTCCAAAGGTGCCACTGATGTTCCTCGCCTGTTCGTGCCGCCGCAGCTTATTGCATATCGCAAGGGTCTGTTGGTCAGCAAGTCCGCGCTTCAGCGGGCAAACTCGTTTGAGTGGTAGTTTCCCCGCACGGGGCGAATGTCGCATGAGGAATCCATCTGAGCGAAGTCGGGCAATTCCACGCGTCTCCGGCCGCGAGAACGCGCCAACTGGAAAGATGCCACGATCCAAGGCGATGCGCGCTTCAGCTGAAGCTTGGTCCATCATGTATTCGTCATCGACTAACGGCATGCTGCCGGCTCCGCCGGCTCCTGGTTGCATAAGCATATGCAGCACTGCGAGGCATGCATCGATTGCCGGAATAGCGATCGTTTGCTAACATTCCATTCGGAGACCCATCCCAACCTGCTGCCGGGTTGAAGGGCAACGATGCTATCGATGACGACCCAGTTCACGAGGTCGAAGTGTAATCGGCGGACTTCGACAGAACGACGGATCGTCTCATGTTCCACGCCACAATCAGACTTGCTCTCTCCAACATCGCTGCCCTGCAGAAGGCGTTGCGGGCCAGGTACCCAAGCGTCAGGTCGTCACATGCCGATGAAGCATTGGCAGCATCCCTCGGCTTCAAATCGTATGCTGCAATGCTCGCTGTGCTGCGCGAGGCAGGCGATTCGGCCAGATTGGTTGTTCAGACCGACGTTTGTTTGCTTCAGGTACGCCTTGAGCAGCTAGGCTACCATGGTCTCCGAACGAAAGAATTGCAGCGACTGATTTGGGAAGCGCCGTATCCCACACCGTGGCAAGGGGATGAAGTTGAGCAATCGCTTCGAAAACGCTTTGCACCGATGGCTGCGAACTCCCAGTAAATAGATGACCATCTGGCCGTCGCGGGAGGCAGCGGGTGTGCGGGTGTCATTCCGACGCGAAGCCGCGGTAAAAGCTCGTCGGCTGCAGCAGCGAACTGGCGATGTTGGCGACGATCGGCCCATCCGTCTCGCTCTTCGCCCTCGCTTCCTGCCACTGGCGATCGGCCACGAACTCGGCCCACTTCTGCTCGCGCTCCGCCAGCGACCGCCATTCGAGCAAGTAGGTCAATTCGTTGCTGGAAGAACCGATCATCGTGGTCCAGAAGCCGAGTGAGCGGATGCCGAGTCGCTCCCAGATCGCCAGGGTCGCGGTCTCGAAACGCTGCTGCAGTGCCGGCAGCCTCCCCGGCAAACATGTATAGATGCGCAATTCGTGGATCATCGGATGCTCCTCAGGTTGGATCAGGCAAGATCGACATATCGTTCAGCGCCGGGAAAAGCGAGGGGAAGCCTGCCCGCACCAGCCCGTCGGAAGCAACAGCGGGCCGTCGACAAGATAGGGTAGTATGATCCCGCCCGCCCGAACCCAAGCCTTTCAGGGTCCTGATCGAAATGCAGGCCACTGTTGCTGGCACGCTATAGCGCTCTCGCGCCTTCGAGTTACGTTGATGGTGACTGGGGGAGAAATGGCAAAAACCGACTGGCCAAGAGAACCGCTGACTTCCGACACCATGCAGCTGCTGGACCGGATACTTTCCGATTGGTGCGCCGAGCAACTATGTGACAAGGGTAGTGAGCGGGGGCTGGTCACCGCGAAGATGCTTATCGACTGGTTTGAGTTTGGCATCCATGACAAGCAGGAGTTGGCGCGCCTGGTTCGTGATCCGGCGATGCTCGACCTCAAGACCCCAGGGCGAACCCGGTAAAACCTCGAAGAGCGCCAGCGCCACGTCACTTCATGGCACCACTCGTTGCCAATCCTGATCGCCCTCTCCAATCGAGTAGACATCCAAGATCGAGGAGACGGGCATTTCTCCGACGTGAGCACCTTCGATCTCGGGCATGATCCGGTGACGGACGTTTCGTGACCGTCCAATCGCATGGCCGTTGGAAGTAGTTGGCGAGCGTCCGCGCGGCGAAGCGACTGAGTACTGACTACCCCAGGTCAGGGTGCTGTGCTATTATGGATCGAAACTCCGAGGTGAGGCTATGCGCCGGCTGTTTGCATCGGTAGCGTTGTTTTTATCGGCGACAGTGGCGGCCGCGGGTGATCCCTTGTTCGATGCCGTTTCAGCGGGAGACGCCCT
>Ga0123342_1004046_pt1 | contig 22851 bp, 13 predicted proteins | sample Turbeawhitnodule_FD_89960 | JGI IMG/M metagenome (GOLD analysis project Ga0123342, IMG submission 89960) | Root nodule microbial communities of legume samples collected from Mexico - Turtle bean Mexico white nodule | ecosystem: Host-associated > Plants > Roots > Nodule | place: Mexico: Nepantla... | reverse complement strand
TGGTTTGAACGAAAATATTTTAGGTTGATCGAAATCACACCAGAGAGCACCCAGAAATTTTGGTTTGAACGAAAATATTTTAGGTTGATCGAAATCACACCAGAGAGCACCCAGGAATTTTGGATTGAACGAAAATATTTTAGGTTGATCGAAAACACACCAGAGAGCACTCAAATTAACAAAGACCCTACTATAGCTAAAATTACTCTAATCAACATCAAACAACCCAGACTCAACAACATTATAATTGTATAACAGCAACCATATATCAAATTTCACCTTCTAATCTTCTAACCTAGTGTTCTATTGGAGATTAAGGCTAGCTTCCCTTACCTGAAAATTAGTAGATATTCGCTAAGAGCTCTAAAACCAACAAGAACCCAAATGTAACTTAACCTGTAACACAGAATCCTAATAAAAAAATCTAACTATATCACTAGGACCCTGAGCTAACAGAAATTAACCCTGAAGCTAAAAGGGTCACATGCAAGCAAGGACAAAAACAATCTAACAAGTTCCAAATTTGACTCAAAGAGAAGAGCAAAAATGAACTTACTCTATCAGAGATTCTGATCGGGCAGTCTTGTAGTACTGACTGCCAGGAGTCTGATGGTGGACTCTGATCGTCGAATTGATGAACGAGGAAGTCAGAATCTTAAAGAGGGAAGGAAAATAACTTTCTAGAGAGATGGCGGTTCTTTTTAAAATGAAATCTGAATAACAAAATTTCTATTTATATACTCTTTTAAATTTAATAATAAAATATTCAGGTGTCATTTTAATTTTACCACTTCTATTTTAAGACTATTTTTCCCAATCCTTACACAAAGTAAGTTCAGTTTTATAAATAACATTAATTATTACTATTATTATTATTAATAAAATTAATATTAACAAGTATTCTTACACCACCGTTGAACAATGTTAGATTTTCTCTATCAAGTTTTTATTCTTTTCGATTATTCGATTTTTCAACTCTTTATCTTTAGATATTTTAGGGATGGATATCTGTAAAAACATTTTCATATTCAAATCAACGGTAAATATATATAAATCCCAAATATTATAGTAAATTTTTTTTTTTTCTTTTAAGTTTTATTTTATTTATAGTACTCTTAGAGACATGAAGACTATCCCAAACCCATAAAAATGTAATACTTTCCTGATTCTATTTAAAGAGTGGTTAATTATTTATACTGATTTATGTCATTGTATATGAAAACCGAATCCTCTCTTGACATGATTCATAGACTTGCCAAATGACCGAGATAGCCAGAATATCATTCCAATACTCGACACTACTCTATAATAATTATAAGAAAAAATTCTTATGTAATAGTTAAATGTTTTCCTTTCACTTATGATATTTGGATTTGACTGATCGCTGTCCTTGTTATCTCTCATAAATTGTCTTCCACCTTCCGAACTCTTCCATACTTTTGAATGAATGTTGACGAGCGATTAGTTTTGGTTGTATCTCTCATCTGATCATAGTAGCTTTGATATTAATTAATGCATGGCATCCTTAGGAATAGGGTTTTTAGGTAGTGTGTGGTGGGGCCATGAAATTGGAGTTTTGACGCAATGGAGGGAGGGCACACATAGCAGTAGGCATAGGTAGCAGCAGCTACCCTTTGGGTTACATATTCTGAATTCTTGAGTCAGGATGAGTGAGTGAGTGAATGTGAATGTGTATGTGTGTGAGAGTGTATTGCATTTATGAGGTGTCTTGTTTTGGTAAGACCGCAATAAAGAGTGGCAGCGGCGAGTCTTCCATATCACCCTTCTCCACCTCATCATTTCATCATGTTACTCCTGAATTTTACTGCTCTCTTTTCTCCCCTCCCGTCATATCAAATCAACCCTCTCACTCTCCTTCTTTTGCCTAATCATTCCCAACTTCTCTCTCCTTCACACACAACCACTTCTCTTCTCCACACACAAAAGACTTTCTTTACCTCCTCTTTTCCCACTCATGCACACCACAAGGAACTACTTTTATTTCATCCTATTCATTGCAGAGGACTATCATTAAACTCAAAATGTCATCAATTTTATTTTAAAATTTAGATAGTTAATAATTATTATTTTTAATTTTAATTTTGAATATTCTTTACATTATAATTTTAAATATAAAAAAAAGTAAAATTTGAGAAGTCTATTTGTAAGACTATTTAGAAAATTATATTTTTATTTGAAATAAAGATATATTTTCTATTCACAAATTAGTATCAGATAAAGTCATTTAAATTTTATCTTAATGAAAGTTTGTTGTGCTATCATATGGTTTTCGACCATCCATAAATATATAATTTCACGCATGAGTTGGTAGTCTCGGCATGAGGTAGGTGTGAGATCCCATATCAACTATAAATTAGAATATTTCATAGTATATAGGTAGATGCAAATATCACCTTGTAAGTCAGTTTTATGAGGTTGAGTTAGGCTTAAAGTTCACTTTTCGATTTGGTATCAAAGTCATTCGAAATCTATCATAACAAGAATTTGAAATGACAAACTTAAGATTGATGAAGTATTTTCTTGACCCTGAGATTAGAAGAGGAGATTTGAATTGTTTGTGTCACAAGAAGCATATGCAAAGGATATTTTAAAGAAAAACAAGATGGAAGATTGTAGTCCGGTAACAACACCAATGGAGCTCGGTATGAAACTCTCTAAATTTGAGGGAAGATACCAAGTGAGTACCGTAGTCTAATACGAAGTCTACAATAAAAGTGTAGCAAGATACATGTTTTACATAGGGAATACAATATCCACATGGCTCTCAAAGAAGTCGCCAATAATTTTGTCAACATGTGAGGTGGAATATGTTGCAGCATCTTAGTGTGTGTCACGCGATTTGGTTCAGAAATTTATTATGTAATTTAAATTTGCAATAAGTTGACAACAAATCAACTATTAAATTGACAAATAATCGAATCCATCATGAAAGGAGTAAGCATATTGAAAAGTCTATTAAAAAACTATTTATAAAAGATTATATTCTTATTTAAAAAACAACAGTGAAATAAAGATATATCATTTGTTCACAATAAATACCTTCAAATATTACTTATAAAACTATTAGGAACACTATTAGTAAGTGTTCTCGCTTATATTTTTTTTTCTTTAGGTTATAGACTGATTAATTTTTCGTTTAAATCAGTTCAATAAAATTTGATTCTCATTTTATTTTAATGATGTTTTTATAGATGATTCAAGCCTTGAATAAAATCTGAAAAATTCACGTAACAATAAAAGAAATTGATTATAATTTGGGGCGTTAGTTGTGAGTTTTTGCTAAAATTTCGGTATTAGTGGATTGTTATTCGATGAATATAGTTGAGATTCGGGTCTTCTCACAACTAAGTTGTCGGATCTTCTAAGGGTTGAGATGTTGGGTCTTCCAGGGGTCGAGCTATGGGGTCTCTCATGGCAAACTCCAACACACCCCACTAACGTTGAGACCTCCAAATACGTTACTAAATATATTTATAAATGGTCCGATAGTGACCCAACATGACTTTAAATGATTTTGATTAAAAAGTGAACTTTAAAGATAATTAAATTTTATAAAAAATGTTTATAAAGTAAAATTTACAATCCATTATATATTATTAAATGTCTTTATTTTTAATTAATTAATATGAAATTTCTAAACAATTTTTCAGATATTACACGTAGGTTTTTAGACTATTAATAAGGTTTTCAGACTATTAATAAGAAGTTATAACCTATATATCAACTTTCTTTTTCTAATGTTGAAGTAAAAAATAAGTTACTACTTAAATGTGAAAAGGATGCGATCTTTCCCTTTTCTCAATCTAATAAAAGTCCCAAAAGTCACAAAAGAGTTACTCGTTAACTTCCCCATTTCATCCTACTTATAGTCTTCGGTTATATGATAGAATTTCGTGGTATTCTTTTTTGTCAAGTATAAGAATTATTGTTCATGAAAGACTCGGTCATGTTTTAAATTGTGTCCCTCAGATAATTTAATTTATATCTGGTACGAATTTAGTGTGTGGTCTCGCAGTTAATATTTTTATAAGTTAATTTCTTTTTTGATTGTAATTGCTTTAAAAATTATACAGAATACAATTTTTGTTTACAATAATATAAAATTTTCAATTAATTAAATTTTAAGTATTCTAAAAAATTAAATATGTTTAACTGAGTCTTTCCTAAATTCAAAATAATTTTTTTCTGTTTAACTATTTTTTTCGTTTGATTTTTCTTGGCAGTAAAATTATATAATTTTTATTTTTATTTTTTTATCTCTATCTTGCTCGTCAACTAGTTTTTTTCCCCTTCAAGTGTTGTCTAATTCACATGTGAATTTTCTCTTTCTCTCTTCAAAAATAAGTTAACTACCAACTAGAAAATTTTGAAGAAAAAAAATGTTAATATATAGATTAAACAAATGTCAAATTAAAAATTTGAAGAAAAAAATAAGCTAATAGAAAGATTAAACAAATGTCAAATCAAAGTACTTATATAAAATATTTGAAATATTCAATAAAATAAAAATATATAAAGTATTTAAACTTCATTAAATTTAATTTTATATGAGTTTTCCATTAATAATAGGAAAATAAAATAATAAATTAGAAAGTGAGGGGGAGGAGATAAAAAAAATGAAAGGAGGTTCCAAATTTAGGAAGCAGAAGATAATAGCAATAGAACGTAAAGCTGTCGGCGAAACCCCAGACTGTCCCCACTCCTATTTATATACAAAGTTCTTTCCATCTCGTCCCATTCTCACCCACTCACTCCTCTCCAATGCCTGCCCACGCGCTTCCAATCCACAAACACTCTCCGCCGCCGCCCAGAGAGGTCCATTTCAGAGGCGTTCGCAAGCGTCCCTGGGGCCGTTTCGCCGCCGAGATCCGCGATCCTTGGAAAAAGACCCGAAAGTGGCTCGGAACCTTCGACACCGCCGAGGAAGCCGCCAGGGCCTACGACACCGCAGCCAGAACGCTCCGAGGTCCCAAGGCCAAAACCAACTTCACCTACGTTGTTGCTCCCCCGGTGCTCGCTGCCCCTGAGTCCCAGGCCCAAGCCCATGACCGACTCGCCAGACCGGTCGAGTTCTGGGGTCTGCCTTTGTTTTTCACTACGGAAGCAGCTTCCGGAGCGCCGGTGAGGTCGGAGTACAAGGGTTACAAGTTGGAGAACATTGCGGGTTTTGTGGTTACCAAGGAGGAGGATAAGAAGCCGTTTTTGTTCGACCTTAATCTGCCGGCGCCACTCTTCTAAAGCTGCCGGCGGATGATGTCGGCGACTATGGCCTAGTGTTTTTCGTTTATATATTTTCTTTTGATTTTTTTTATGAATTATTTTGGGTGCTACATGGCCATTGTTGTGATGTTGTACAGTTCAGGTTATAGGTTTTTGAGCAACATTTTGATTATTGCGGTAGAAACCAGCTGGGGATATGTTTAACGTTGATTTTACTGTTTGTTTGTCGTCTGTTGCATCCTTGGAAACTTATGTTAATACGTACAGTTGCATATGCTATTCCAGGTTATATGGTATATCGAACTTTAAAGTCTAAGCTTTTTAGGTCCTTCTTTCAGCACCGTAAGCCTTGAAATTTATCACTTCTGATTTACACAATGGGTGGAGAGTCATTGTGCATGAATGAATTTTGTTGCAGAAAGCTGCGTATCAGTTGTTTTTCAGTCACATGACTTTGGTTCATTCTGTGTGAGGAACGGTAAATTAAGTGAAAGCTGCTTTGGTTTTTCTCAAAATCCAATTAAGGTAATAACTTATAAACATGGGCAGGCAGAACATTTTCAGAAAAATGGAAAAATAAAAAATAAAAGGAAACTGTACGGGACTGACAACACATGTCGCCGTTGCAAAGAAATGGCATATTGTACGAGACTCCAACACTTCGCATAGCAAAAGAAATATATTTTTCTTTTAAATACTGATCGTCTTTTCTCAAGTATGTACTTTAGTCGCGTCTGAGGTTCAATGTACTATTTCAGTATTCGAGATGTCAAGATCGGCCTTTCGACAATACAATCACATTATTAATAAGTATTATACTTAAATAATAAGTAAGATACACTAAAATCAAAATTAAGAGAACACATGCTTATTTCGGTCTATTATAGTAATTCACACATCTAATAATGCAATCACTATAAATTGTAAATATAAAAGCATAAAAAATTAAAAGATAATTAATCTTTAACCTTTAATATATATTCTATATATTAATAAAAAATTTAGAAAACCAAAAAAATAAAAGCAGCATAGTGTAAACATTTTGGTGACTACTGTGGAGTCGGAAGGGTTGGAGAAGACCTTTCGAATAACCCAAATGATAACCACACTAAACTTGATAGGTAATGACAGAGACATTTCGAAAGAAGTCGAGAACCATCAAGATGATCCAGTTAGATCAACGATGCTATAATTTAGAAAGAGCTAAAAGCACTTAAGAGAAAGAATGTGGAGGAGATAAATACTTTGAGGATGTAAAATGTTGAAATGAGATAAAATCTCAAGAGCAACAGGACAGTTGTAGTATCCTTCGAGGAACCCCGAGACACTTTTTGGGCAGTTCCGGTATTCTTCCCAACTGTTCTTACCACATGGTCGCCGCTCTGCTAAGTTTATGCAACCCAAAGAGCTAAGAGCTAAGGAGTTTCGTAACAAGGTAAGAATACTAGACGACAACGGCGATAGGTTGTTGGAGAAGGAAGGCGCTTCCACCTCCACGAAGATAGAAAGAGCTACCTTAACCTCAATGTTTCATACAATACACACCGTTAAATACGGATTGGGCATGAGTTCTTGAGGAAGACTCATACACCAACTAATGCCAATCATACAAAGCATTATTGCTATCACTGTAACTATGGTCATTCCACAAAAGAATGTGTGGTCCTGGACAAGATAGAAGAGCTAGTATAAGTAGGCACCTTCATTGATTCGTCATAAGAGATTATGAAAGAGAGCCGCATTCCCCGTCAAGGGTACCCAACAATTGGGAAGATCATTAAAGGAGGTGCCTCAAGCATAGAGAAGGTAGCCGAGACCACGACCAAGGCGCACCCTTAAATGGTGTTATCAACATTATCTCAGGTGGATTTGCAGGAGGGATAATGTGCTCTTCCCAGAAGAGACACATGCAGGCGATCCAATCTGTAAACATTGTAGCTGGAAAGACCCATAGAAGCATGCCCCCCCGAATAACGTTCAAACTGACTAAGACTCTCTTGGCCAAATGCATGTCGTGGCCTCAGAAATCGTAACCGGTGGAACTTGCACCGATGTCGGAAGTCCAATAAATCTTTTTCGGGGAGCGACTGGAAGACAACTTGTCTGAGTGCAAATGGGTCAAATTCACTCGGACTTTATCCTTTCAGTTTTTCTTAGGATTTGTTAAGGGAAACAAGTGAGCAACCAAGATAGCTTGAACCGACACAAGTTCTTAACAACTTTCTTGCCAATTTTTTTCTTGACCTCAGTCTATTACTTCAACCTTAATTTATTGAAATAGGCTTTGCCATTTTCAAGATTGACGAACGTCAATATATGTTCATAAACACAAGTCAACAAATATCAAAGTATAATTAAACAAACGTCGAGATAGAAGAACATACCATCAATATAAAAAAAATCAATGATGAAACAAATATGTTTTAAGGAGTCGTGAGGTCAGATCTAATCTTCCATTGACCTTTCTAGTATACATTTACTCTTTTTAAAAAAGAGAAAAAGCTTTTACGGTTGTTTCCTTAGTTTTCTTTCACGTACATGTTATTGTACAATGAATGGGATTCAAGCTAGGAAAATGGTCGAATCTAAAATCTTGAATCTGTAGAATCAATTAGGTTTCAAACATAATATTTATTGTTATGTTTAAGTTAATTTTCGCAAAATCTCTGCAAAGAACATTTATCGTATGTATGATCCAAGTGACATTGGATATTATAGACGAGAAAAATAGTTAAAAGAGAATACCTTACTAAAAATAGTTACAAAGAAAGATTGCTATGTAGTCTTCTAATAATAATTCTGTTTGTTTTAAATGCGTTTTTTGAAAATATTATTGACAAAGAAAGTGCTTTCATTTTTTTCAAGATAAAACATATCTCCAATCCTTTCTTGGCAAATGCTCACTGCACCCAACCCAAAATTATTTCAAAAATTCCAAAAATATCCTTTATTTCGGAAATGAAAATCCAGAATTGAAAATAATGCATTCCAGAAAAATAGATATGGAAGAGATTTTTGTGGTCTGGATATAAAAATCTGGAAAAAAAAATCAAAATCCCATTCCGGATAAAAAAATTTGGAATTGAAAAATAATATATTCCGGAAAAACTTATCTGGAAGAGATTATTGTGTTCAAGAAAAGGGGGTTTGGAATGTAATTTTATATGTACCCCATTTTTTTTAAGGGTATTTTCGTTTTTTCTCCTATGATTGGGTGTAGTGATATGGTGCAGGAAGCAATTGTCTCGTTTCTTTCTATTCTAGGCTTTCAATTTTGGGCTAGGCCCTTTTTGTGTACAGAGACTATGGAGATACGCTATAGGGAATTTCTTTTTTACCCCATGCTTTTCTCCTGCACCTAGTGGAGGTGTTTAAAAGACAAAATTAACCTTATGTATTAACTTTCCTTGTCTCAGTTGTTCTCTCTTCCAGATTACATGATCTGATAATTTCCTGAATAGTAGAATTCATTTGAGAAGGATAGTTTATAAATTATCGAATCTGAAAGTGACTTTCGGATTTAAAACTATTTTTATTATATAATTTAAAAGTTAATTTAAAAAAAAAATTCAAATTATATAATTCAAAATATATTTTTATAATAATTTTTGACTGTGTAATCTGAAATAATTTTTTAGATCTAGAAGTCACTTCTAATGGTAACAATCCAGAAATTATTCTAAAAATCTATTTTATATTGTACTATTTAAAAGTCAATTTTTGATTAATTTTATAATTTGAAGTTTTTTCAAAAATTCATTTCAAATTGTTGAATTTAGAAGTGACCTTCAAACCTGAAAGCTCATTCCAGATTGCTCAAGCCTTCCAACTATAAGAACATATTTTAATATTTATGAGGTAAGAGGAGGAAACCGTGTGGTGTGAAAAGAAATTCCCTAAACTAATAAGACAAAAAGAATGAAATTCTAACCCAATAGACTCAAGCAGTTAAGTAACCACTGGCATTGCACCACTTTGGATTTGATATTATTTTCTTATAGCTTCTTTGGCATTGAATATTATTATTTTTTTATTACAACTAAGTAGGGTGACAATGTGGACTCTCCCATTTTCACATTGGGTTGGCCTGCGCATAAAAGGAATGCGAGTTTATTTTACTTTTCGTTGTTCCATATAGGAGATAGTTTGCTGTTGAAAAATTAATATTTAATTTGTGTTTTAATTCATTTAATAAAAAAATATATAATAAAATTTAAGTATGGGTTGTTAGAAGGTTTCATTAAAAATAATTAAAGTTTTATTTTTTATATTTTTATATATATATATAAAAAAAAAATTATCAGAATATCTTATCAAAGTTTTGTTACAAAATATTATAAGGAAGATGACTAATCTTTTATCTTATTGAAATTTTTTCTTTATATTATTTTTTATTAACAAATTTTAAAATTAAAATTTTACTTAAAATTAAATTCATTTTCACAATATTAACTTTTTTAGATGATTAAAATAAAATATTTTTTTTTTTAAGTATTAAATTCAATTTTTTAAAATAAAATAAAATAAATGTCACTGTAATAATGGATAGGTAAGGAATGATTTTTTAAACAGAAAAAAATAAAATAATTATCTTTTTATTTATGTAGACCAGCGAGTCAACTCACCTCACCTCACCGTGTTGGCATATATGGAGCCGGACTAAGCGAGTTAGAATATTTTTTATAAATTCTAAAAGTTTCTTTTACGAAAAAAACTATTTATTTATTTATTAAAAATATTACTTTGAAAACTAAAAATTCAAATAAACTATATCATTACTGTTATCAATACAATTTTAAAAAATTTCATATAGTTAAAATTGTTTCTCTCTTCTCAACATATTATCAATCTTTATCTATTTTTATAAGAAACACGGAAACAAAACATTAAGATAACTTTTTGTGACTTTGTTTTCATTTAATTTTCAAATGCACTTATTCGACCTGATATATAATTGATAGCATGTAATTTGAAAAAAACATAAATATTACTTAAATTAAGTAAACATTAGTATTTTTGTGTATTCTGGAGAAAGTGACACAAAAGTGATGGTCAATAATTTTGTGGTTGTTGGAACGGTTGAAGAGGTGGGCCCACGCAGACACAATGTAGCCGTTGGTAGTAAGATAGACCAATGAATTATCGCCAAGTGTAAAACTTGTACCAAAGTGCTTTGACTACTGCCAGGCCTTTACCCTATCTTGCGCCTTGGGTGAACAGTGTCTGCTTCTACTTCAATAGGGTCCATGTCGTTGACTTTTTCTTTACACAGATGACAAAGTTGATTTATTATTTGTCTTTAAAAAAGGTAAAAGATGATCCACCCCATTCATTGTTAAGTTGAGTTTTTATTTTTATTTTTATTTTTTTAAAGATAAAAAATTACTTGAAGGACTCTATAATTTAAAACATATCAGTTTTCAACTTAAAAAAAAAATTATCTTGCTAGATGAATCTACATTTCAGTAAAATGTATTTTTTACTTTTAACATTTATAATTTGAAACAATTTATTGTTGGATTATTAACCTACGATAACTCTTCTCTTAATTTGAAGTGCAACAGAGCAACATTGTAAAAAAAATGTTTTCTATAGACTAAACAACAAAACGATACTTTTAATCTATTTCAATTTATTCCATTATCTTCTAATTTATTTTACTTCATCCAGCATAGACCCACAATATTGACACTAAAACTATTTTTCTCAAAAAATTATAGAAATAACAAGTTTATTGTTTATTATCATCATGATGCAATGACATAAGTCGTAGCCACGTTACAAAATGCTTGAACAATTTATAGTAAAATGAAGAAAAAGAATGACTTTTGCTTTATGGTTTCCAGGCTGGTAACCAAATTCTACACTTTCTTTATCAGGATTTTCGAAAAATTTATTCATTATTATTTTATAGGAGTCATGAAAAAAGAAAAAAGAAAATTCAATTTAAAGACCAAAAATTACAGTCGCAAAATAAATAAATAAATTGGTCCGAAAAAGACCAATTCATTTTGTGGTAAAAAACCTAATCGCAAATCAATTAATGGATGAAACTAATTTTAGTCGCATACGACCGACATTTAGTAATCAATACTCTTCCTAATTTATTATTATCAAAGTCATTTTGATTACTTTAATGAGCTAAAATTTTATTAAAAGAATAGACAAATTATTTTAATTTGTATGCATTATTAATTAAAAGTGTTACTAATAATGCGAATTGGATAAGAAACATAATTAAAACCAACAAATAGCCATAATTAATACAAATTATGGAGTTAATAATGCAGAAATTTGAAATCAAAATAGGAATAATTTCAGCTTTGTCTTCTAGGATCCGTGTTGAACATGATTTGACAAATACATGAAATCAATGTTAGCATGGTTTAAAGATTTTTTTTTTTTTTTCGATCAGCAATAGCATGGTTTAAAGATATGTGACCACGGGAAAAGATATTTCACTACGAATAAAGAATTAATATAAGATTTAATCTAAAGGTTTAAAAACAAGTTCATGTTTAAATTATTTGATATCTGGTTATACTAACTCCAGATAAAATACAAAAAGAAGAAAATTAGAGTAAAACAGAAGAGAATGTGAATTGAAAAGATTATTTAGATTTCTAAAGTTTAATGGAGAAGTTTACTGGTGTGAGGAAACTGGTTCAGCACGAGGTTTTGAGCAATGCGGAAGTGCAGATTTGAAAGTCAGAATTTTGATTATGGTTGAGGTGTTGATTTAGGGGATTTGGTGGTTGTATAAAAGCGTAATTTTTAAAATAAATGGAAATTAGAATCTAAAATTAAAACTTATCACTCAAATTACTCGAGTTATATGTAATTCTATAAAATTTATAATTATAGAATAAAATTTAATATATAAACATAATTTTGAGAAAAAGATGAAATAAGATTAAGTTCACTCAAAATGAAGGTTTCAAAAGCTTGTGAAAACTCTAATCACTCACTCAAAAATGACTCCATACAATTTAAGAAATTTAAAAATAAGGAAGAAAAAAATTAAAGAAAGAAAGTTAAACAAAAGTTGAATCAATAAGAAGACAAAACTTTAAACAAGACAAACAACAAAAGTATTTTTAAGACTCAAAGACACTTACTTAGACTTTAACTATGAAATTTTATGTTTTAGAAATTGTCAAAGCAAGAAGGATATGTTGGAGAGATCCCACATCGACTAGAAATGATGACATTTCATTGTATATAAGTGGGTGCAAACCTCACCTTATAAGTCAATTTTATGAGATTAAGTTAGGCTTAAAGCCCACAGGGTGTTTTCCCATTCGGCATATGATTGATATACCTCACGGTTACTCGGTCCTGACATAGCATTGGATCCACGGAGATTGCAGAACCATTTTCGAGCCCATCTTAGCGAGAATTGGTTGGGTTTATCAGGCCACCCGCTATCGGACCGTTATCGGACCACCCATAACATATGATGTTGAGTTAGACTTAAATCCCACTTCTTAACAGGAAAAGATTCTACAATTATGAAAAAAAATTACCACACAAATAGAATATCAATTTTTAGCAATTTGAATTTTGAAATGTGAATGCACTTAACTTTTCATTGTTTTTATGGATTCAAAATTTTCGTATTCTTTCTTTATTGCTTATTTTTAATTCCCTTTTCAATTTGAAAGTGATCATTGATTGGGATTCAATTCATATGAACACTTGCATTCTATGTTTGGAATTAAATCAACCACTACTCAAACAACTTCTAATTTGTTTTTAGTTATTCACAATTAAAATCAAAATAAGCCGAATGAAATTAAGACTCCTAAAACACTAAGAATAAAATGACTCAAGAAAAAAGAAGTGAAAAATTTAAATGACACAAAGAATTCAAAAGCATAATTTAAATTGCTTAATGAATAAAAAGTTGAATTGTAAACGATAAGGAATTTAAAGACTAAATTGAAATGACAGGGAATTTAAAGGCTGAATTGAAATGACAAAGAATTTAAAGTGTTAGAAAATAAAGACATAATTGAAATGTGCTGAAATTGTAAAATAGAAATCAACTCAAAAAAATTTAAGCACAAAATAACCATGCTCAGAATACCACATGATGTGAGTTGATTTTAGAATTGCACATTTTAGATGTTTTTGCTTAGATTATGATTTTGATTACCAATGATAGGTGAAACTCAGTGAAGATTGCCAATGGACATGAACTTAACCAAGTGGTTAAGTAAGTGTGAAAGTTCTCTTAAAAAATGCCAAAGAGAAACACAATTACTAAGATGATGATGATGATTGAAAAAATTAAAGCAAGACAAAGGAATGAATAAATCAGAATGAAAAGGAAGATAAAATGGCAGAACAATTAAAGAGATAATGAACAAAATAAATGAATAGTAATGGCGGAATGGACGAGAAAAGAGTAAAGAGTAGAGGAAGCTCAGGAAGTGGAAAGAAATGAAGAGGAATCACGACATTTAGAGGAGGAAGCTCCAAGATGAGTGAGGATGGAGTCGCCACTTGCAACTATCTCTGCCAAGATAAGACTCAAAGAAAATATAGGAACACTCTAGACTCACTCAAAAAGAGTTTCTTTACTTCAAAATTTAATGTGATTTACAATAGGGAAGACACCCTATTTATTGTATGAGTACCTTGGAGAGGAAGAGAGGAAGGGTAGGAGCGTAAACAACTACAAGCTTCTAGAAACTAGGTCAAATGTGAGCACATGGAAGATTCTTCTAGAATTTAGGTTAAAGGTGAACACATGGGTGATCTTTTATAAACTAGGATTTATAGAAACCTAAGCTAGCTTATTCTTCTTCTAATTGGGCGAATGTGACCCTAATTGATTACAAATTAAACTTGTCTTAAAAATACTAGAAGAAAAATAATTGATACTCTGGCCCATGGCCGGTTGTTCTTCTCCTGAGGATCTTCTGATGGATAGTGGGGCCATGTGTCTTCACTGAGATGTTTGACTAGCCTTTAATAGTCCTTTAGGTTCGTGGTCAGCTTCTTGTAAAGTTAGGTCATATCAAAAGAAGAGAAGAGATATTAATATTACATGTCTTGCATTTAATGCTTTTCAACATAAAAGTTCATCAGACGATATAAAAAAGAAGAACACATGCAAAGTTTCTCAACAGGCAGAAAAGGGAATATAACAACAACTTTTTTCAAGCATGTAAGAAGACATGCTAATAAGAGAAGAATAAAGAAGTGAGTCACAATTTGCAAGTGTTGAAACTATGTAAAAGTATTATGCACCCTAAAGCTTTCTAAAAACATTGTATGTGTTCATTCCCACAACATATATACTAGTAGAGAAAATTTAAATCTTTGTATATGTTGAAAGATGTTACACTCTTTAATGAGCAAAAGACAGTGATCTATTGATCACTTAGACTTTGTAATATTCTTAAACCATGAGTGAATTGTGAAAAAATATTTAGTGCTTAAGTGAAGAGTGACTTGTGTTAAGAATACTTAGTTAAATCAGGAGTAACTTCTGTCAAGAATACTTAGTTGAACCAACACTACCTGATGTCAAGAATAGGAAGTGTTGGCTAGGAGTGACTTAATCAAAGAGTAATCATCTATACTTCAGAGTGGTATTATGCTTAGTGGAACTGATTAATCAAGAACTAGACATGGTTTATTACAATAGATGAACCAATATAAAAGTATTATGTAAACCTTCTCCTTTATCTCTATATATTGCGTGTTATTTGCACAAAGGATGAATTGTTAGAACTAAAGTTGCAAAAATTATAAATCTTTCATTTTGTTAATTAAGATATGAATTCATCGTATGTGATTGTGAAAAACAAATATTTTTAAAAACACAATTCCACTGTCATATCATATCTTGTGTTTGTTCTTATTTTTCACACATATAATAAAATTTTATTTTTAAAATATTTTAATAATTCAACGCCAACTTAGAAGTGTCACATGATTATAATATATATATATATATATATATATATATATATATTAATTAGTGTAATGTTTTATATGTATATCAAATATATAGTTATATGTTTTATTATAACTTTTAATGTATTTTAACATTGTTTATAACTTTTAAAATATTAGTTTATTTGATTTTAAATATTTATTTATATATAAACTATTTATAATATTTATATATACAAAAATTTAATAAGAGATATAATAATTATGCCAAATTTTAATTATAAAACTTAACAAAACTTAACAAGTATGGGTTGAATTTAATGTGATTCATTTGTTTATATCTTTTATAGTTAAAATACAATAAATATTTTTTTTAATTTAATATTAATAGTATATTAAATATTTCACAAATGATAAATATAAAGACTAATAACTAAAATTTTAGTAGTTAAATATTAATTTAGAAATTATTTATTAATAATAAAAACTAATTTAAATATTAATAATATTTTTAATCTTTAAAATAATATTTAATTTAATTAATATAATAATTTTTTATTTTTTTATCTTTAAAATTAATTTTTATTTAATAATTTTCTAATAGTAATTTATATTATTTTCATATCTTTGTATAAATATCACGGAATAATATTGAATGAAGTTACACACTTAAGTTGGTATGGTCACTGAAAAACTATATAAACAAAATCGGAGCTAACGAATCACCTTATCAATCTTGAGACCCTTGCCAATCCTTCTGCCACTATAAGAAACAAAATCGAAGTTAACGAATCACCTTAACGTAACCCCTTCTTAGGAAAAAATTCCTTAGTAGGATTTTCATTCACGAGCACTGACACAGAAGCATATTTTAAGCAACCATTTATCCAAAAAATTCATTTACCACAGAAACCTAACCTTTCTAGCATATAAGAAATAAACTCCCAACTGACTGAGTCGTAAGCCTTCTCATAATCAACTTTGAAAAAAACACAACTCTTCTTCTCACTTTTTACTTCTTCCAAAATCTCATTGGCTACTAACACACTATCCAGCAAATCCCTTCATTCAAAAAAAGTCGACTATCTAAGGTCAATAACTTTGCTAATCATCTTCTTCAAACGTAAAAACAACGCTTTTGAAATAATTTTATATAAGCAACCAAATAACGAAATGGGTATAAACTTGTTGAGCTGTTGAGGATTGACAACTTTTGGGATTAGGCATAAAAATGACGCATTAGATTCCCTGGACCATTTACCGTTGGTCGCGAAATCATTCACCGCCAACACCACATCCTTTTTAATAATATCTCAGTTAAACTTTAAAAAACCAAGTTAAAATCATTGGGGACATGACTTTTTAAACTATCACAACTCCAAACACCTACCCTAATTTCTTATTTAAGAAATTCACTAATCAATATCTTGTTGTCAGCCTCTAAAATGGTATTGAAAACAACATTGTCCAACCTAACCGAAAAACCATATTTTAATTTTTTTTATAAAAAAATGTATTTATAAAAGATTATCTGACTAATAATATTATTAGAATCTTTATTTTGTGTGTTGTATCTATATAAAGTAATTATAATAGATCTTGTTACTATTCAGTCATAAATAATATGCATAATCTTAATTAAAAGTGTATTACTTAATTTTTCATACAATCTAATCTCATTATCCTTCTCATCTTATCACATTTCGTAATTGATCAATTGATATCCGATATCGAATTCTGGGATTGTCCCCGACCCGAAGATCTACCTTTTTCATATTGGTGGTTCTATGAACAATGGATTCCTTTGCTTAGTTCTATTATGATAAATTCTTATATAATTAAGTATTTCTGAAAAGTGTTCAAAAACCTATCTCTCTCCTTTCATCTGAAAAACAATTGAGAAGATCTTCATATTCTGCGTTGTAGCTTCCAACTAATTGTCACAACCTGAACCCAACACGCAGTCAAAACCCCAAAACGCCAAACAATGCTCCTTTTCTTACTTGACCGATTCATAGTTTTAGGATAAAAACAAAAACAAAAATCCTATAATACTCACAATTATGCATAGACACCCGATGGTTAGTTGTCAACTTGTCATGTTTCTGCTGCGTGGGACCCACATCACTCGAGTGCCCCCACGGGATTTCATGGACTCGCTGGCATCGCTGATCATGAACTAAACGACAGCCAAACACATCCTTTCCTTTTTATTATTATAACAACACCTAAACGACACCGTTCATGTCCAACGCAACACACGCACATGTAAAACTTTCCCCTCAATCTTCTTCTCCTTCATCGTCAAAAAAACACAATACTCTCTCTGGATCTATAATTTCATCGTCCGATTAACGTTAATCTTTCGAACTTTCGGATTTTAATCATTTTAGATGCCATGTCATCTACCTCTTCCTCGGCGCCACATTACAGTTCTTTCCCCTCGCCCTCATCATCCACCACCACTGGCCCTTACTTCATCACACGCGCCGCCACATCCGCACGCGCCGCGTTTGCCACGCGCAGACCATGGGAAGAGGTATTCGCGCTCTACTCTTTCACGCGTCCCTACTCCATCCCCGAAGCTACCATGCGCGTCAGACGCAACCTCAACCACTTCCGCGTCAACTACTTCATGATGGTGCTGTTTGTTCTCTTTCTCAGTCTCCTCTGGCACCCGCTCTCGATGATCGTGTTTTTGGTGGCGCTGGTCGCGTGGCTCTTTCTCTACTTCTTCCGGGACGAGCCGGTAGTGGTGTTCGGCTCCGCGGTGGACGATAGGGCTGTGGCGGCAGCCCTTGCGGCGGTGACCGTCGTGGCCTTGGTGTTCACCAGCGTGTGGGTGAACGTGGTGGTTTCGATTGTCGTCGGGGTTGCGCTGGTGGTGTTGCACGCTGCTTTTAGAAGCAGTGAAGATTTATACATGGATGAACACGAGGGTTACGATGGTGGGTTACTTTCGGTGGTTGGGGGTACCCCTACAAAACGAACGGGAGGGTACACCTCAGTATAGGTCACTCTTGCATTCATTGATTTTATGGAAACATTTTTACATTAATACTATACCATGTTTTTTGGTTTTGACTTTTGAGCATTTTGGTACAGTGAAATCAATGTTCATGCATTTTTAACCGAACCAGTCCGAAAGGTTATGTTATATATGTATTCTTTCTGGCTCTTCGTGAATTCAACTTTTCTCTTCTTTTGCTTAATGTGTTTTACTAGGACTGGTTTGTAAAGTATAGCGAAAGTTATTTTTAGTTCCAATTTCGGTGTATACTTTGGTGGTTGATTTTGATATGCTCTTTGCATTGTAATAGGTCATTCATGTTGTTGTTGTTGGGTAAGAATTCTTTCTATAAAGTGTAAATGTAGATAGCTTTTTAGTTTCTATTATTAAAGGTTACATGCATTTCAGTTTGTAACCAATGTCCCATTCAGTTTCATCCGAATTTAACTTTGTCAATTCAACCTTCCAAGGATTATATTCTTACAGTTTATCCTTTTCCAACATCTGGATGACACATTCTAGCTAGGTATATACTAGTTGAATAGTGATAGGAGGTTACTTTGGAACATGTTTGGTATGTCATTTTTTTTCTTTTTTGAGTAAAATAGTAAGGGTTGCTAGACCAATCAATAATGGTATGCCTAGAAGATGCTGTGCTCCTGATATACTTGGGTTGTTTCCTTCTGCAAATACTTTAAATGGTAGCAGTGTAGTGGATTTTTTTTGCTTTGGCAAAAGCGAATTGTACCCACAAACAGGTCCTTAATAATGAAATTGTGGAATGAAACTAATAAAATTTCATTTCTAAGGTACCAATTAATGATAGATGCATATTTGGAGGGAAAGGGTGGTGGGTTTTATTTTGTTTGGAGATGTGATTTGTGGATAATGAGTGGCATGTGCTGTTAGACACTGGAGAAGCGTTGTCTTTTCGGCCCCCATGTGAGTAGAGTCTTCAAATAACAACGCAAAAGCAGAACCACGGAACGCCAATGCTTTTGTGTATTTGGAACCTGTAACTCTCCATATCTCAAATATCTTGCTTATTGGATATTTTGATAGAAAAAGGGAATCAGGTCACCCTATGTTTGTCAAAAATGAATCATAACCTAATAAATGAACCACAGCCATAAGTTTTTTTTAGTGTATGGCCATTATAACGTAAGATTGATAAGAGAGTTTCACAATCATTTTCAATCTGGAATGAAATGATAATAAGTTCAGTTGTTAGTCATACGCTCTAACACCCCGAGAAAATAATATATAATTATTACAATATAAATTTTATCTGCTCGTGTACATAATACAGTCATCGCAATTCACAACACAACAAGAAAAACAAGGGTGAGCTAGTAAGAATAAAATTTTATAATATACACAATTCAATCAAAAAGAGAAAAACAATTAATTTCTCAATTATTCAATCTTCTTCAAATCCCAACATAAAACGATCACATGGATCTACACATCCAGGATATTCAACAAACATAATAACAACTAACAGTTTCCAGAAGACCCGTATTAAGTCAGTCCTACAAAAAACTAGCACCTGATTCAAAGATTACCAGCGAATCCAAGAGTAAGGATCAAGGTAAGTTCCATACAATTCAAGTCGTGTATCTCGTATGTCACCGTGTGCATGAACTCCTCAATCAGTTTTTCACCACCTGATATCTTAGTCTTTGTGACTTAGATCATTAGTGAAACTCAGAGATCTTTGTTACCACATGGACATCAATACTTAATACACTAACAAACATCTGTCCATACATTATCACAAATGTCTGAATTCAATTTCATACCATTTTTATCATACAATATCATTCAAAATGCAATCCACAACATCCAAAATCTTATTTAACAAAAAAACACTTAAATACTAAACCATAAAAATATAATATTTCTACAAGTTTCAAATAATATATAAACAAACAACATCCCTGCAAGATAAATTGAATATTGGAACCACGTCCTGTCCACATTCAGATCTTTTGGCCTATGGTACTATTAAAAAAATAAAGTTAACTTTCCTTACCTTAATTGCTTGTTTTCCAAGAAACTTCTAGAATTTTATCCTATCAGTTTGGATAAGCTTCAAGATTTAAAGGTCTAATGCAAGTTATCCAAACAAAACAAAAATTCAGTATATAGTAAAATAAGTTGAGAGGACCACTTTTCTCAACTGACCCCACTAAGATTGATAACTAAATCATAGAGAAAAACATTGAATAAGGGATCTTTAGAGTAAAAATAAACTTACTCTGTTTTAAAATATGATCGGGTAGAAATGTTCCTTAACTCCTCAACTACAACGTGGTGCAATCAGATTCTAAATAGATTATGTATGGAATGAGAAATGAAGAGAGAAGAGAGAGAGAGAGGGAAGAAAGAAAAAGGAACCGTGCATGGAGGGGAGGGTGTTGGTTTAACAAATTTGTCCTTGAAAATGAACTTATGAATAAAGAGATTAGAGTATGATGCTTGTATCTCCTCTTCAATGTCCCAAGTGGAATCTTCAAAGATGAGATCCCACAATACTTTCACCATGGAATACTTCTTCCACGGAGTTGTTTCACTTGTGAATCTAAAATTCTGATTGGCTTCACTTCAAACCACAAATTTTCTTTCACCTGGATTGAATCATACTCTAGAATGTGGCTAGGATGAGATATGTACTTTCTTAGTTGGGATACATGGAAAATATTGTGAATGTTAGCTAAGGGAGGAGGCAAAGCAACTTCATAAGCCGTATGACCCATTCTCCTGAGAATTTGATAAGGTCCTGTGAACTTAAGAGTCAACTTCTTGGATTTGAGTGCTTTTCCTACACTAGTGAACGGTGTAACTCTCAAAAAGACATGCTCACACATAGAGAATTCTAAAGGTCTTCTTCTTTGATCTGCATAAGATTTTTTCCTACTAAGAGATGTTTTCAATCTTTCCTGAATCGTTTTGACCTTCTTATTGGTTTTTTGTATTAATTTTGGTCCAATTAACACACTTTCACCATCTTGAAACCAACACAAAGGTGTCCTGCACTTTCTTCCATACAATGCTTCGAAAGGAGTCATTCCTATGCTAGCTCAGTAACTGTTATTGTAAGTGAACTCTACCAAAGGTAGAATTTCATCCCAATTTCCCAAATGATCTAACACACAAGTCCTAAGAAAATCCTCTAAGGACAGGATAATTCTCTCTGATTGTTCATTAGTCTGAGGATGGTATGCTGAACTAAGTATGAGTTTAGTCCTCAAAGCTTCTTGAAGTGTTTGCTAAAAATCTGGAGGTGAATTTGGGATCTCTATATGATATTATGCTGGAGAGTACACCATGCAATCTGACTATTTCATCTATGTAAATTTGGGCCAACTTCCGCATAGAGATTCTCAAATTTATAGGTAGGAAGTGTGTCGTCTTTGTCAACCCCTCCATTATGACCCAAACAGAGTCATGCTTCTGCAAAGTACATGATAAGTGGGTAACAAAATCCATTGAAATATTGTCCCACTCTCACATTGGAATGTCTAACTGAGTTAATATGCCTCCAATTCGTTGATGTTCAATCTTTGATTTCTGACAAGTCAAGCAAGCATTTACAAACTTGGCTACATCATTCTTCATGCCATGCCACCAATAAGACTTTTTGAGATCTTGATACATCTTAGTCATTCATGGATGTAAATTGAGTTTGCTTTTATGACCTTCAGATGACACTGTTTGCTATAGTTCATTATCCTCTGGTATGCATATTCTATTTTTGAATATCAAAATACCATCCACTCCTAAAGAGAAGTCTTTAGATTTGTCAATATTTAATAAGCCTATGAAGTTCTTCAATTTTGAATCTTCCAACTACTTCTCCTTCACCTTCTCTAGAAATTCATTAGTTATAACAAGTGTATTACAACTAATGCAATTTAAAGACATGGAAACCTCCAAATTCATACTCCTGAAATCTTCAATCAATGCTAACTCTCTAATCATAAGCAACGACATGTTGCTGCAATAACATTTGTCTTTCTAGGATGGTATATTAGCTGGAAATTGTTAGTCTTTCAAAAATTCAATCCACCTCTTCTGCCTCATATTAAGCTCCTTTTGATAAAACAAATACTTCAAACTTTTACAATCACTGAACACATTAAAACTAAATTCATAAGGAAAATGTCTCCATATTTTTAAAGCAAAGACAATTACTGCCAATTCTAGATCATGAGTTTGATAATTTCTTTCATGCACCTTTAACTGACGAGAAACGTAGGCAACAACTTTCTTATTTTGCAACCCAATCCCTGATAGGAAGCATCACAGAAAACTTCAAAAGACTGATTGGTATCGAGGATTGTCAATACAAGAGCGTTAGTAAACCTTATTTTCAACTCTTCAAAGTTTCTCTCACATTGTTCAGTCCATGCAAAAGGATGATCCTTTCAAGTCAATTGGGTTAAAGGAGCTACTATTTTAGAAAATCTTCTACAATATCCTGTTAACCCCACAAAGCTTCTAATTTCTATAACAGTTTTACGATGTTCCCACTGAAGTACAACCTTCATTTTAGAACGATCTATTTGTTGAAGCTGGAGGAAGCTTCTTCCCTACCAAGGCTTGATATGTGTTTGATGAAGAAAATGGCTTGAGTGCTTTGAAGATTGTAATAGGTTTTTAGATTCATTTGTAATTAGGCTTGTAAG
>Ga0123342_1004045_pt1 | contig 22852 bp, 15 predicted proteins | sample Turbeawhitnodule_FD_89960 | JGI IMG/M metagenome (GOLD analysis project Ga0123342, IMG submission 89960) | Root nodule microbial communities of legume samples collected from Mexico - Turtle bean Mexico white nodule | ecosystem: Host-associated > Plants > Roots > Nodule | place: Mexico: Nepantla... | reverse complement strand
CTGGAGCGTATTCAGTTAAAGCATTTAAAGCTCAGTCAAAGAAAACAATTTTTCTGTTATGGTTTTAAAACAAACAATCGATTGTTTCCTCGAATCAATCGGTTGTTTTGTTACTTAACAAAAACACCATTCAAAAACAGTTTTCAAACTTTCTCAAAACACCCAAGTGTAAACAATCGGTTGTTTCGACAAAACAATCGGTTGTTTGAACTTAGTTTGAAAAACATTTTGCTTTGATAAAATTGAGATGTTAATTGCTTTGAGATTTAATCTAAGTGTTGATTACAACATAGAACTACCCCAGAACAAGACTAAAACAACACAGCAGCATCAAGCACAGTAGAGGCTTCATCATCCTTCAAAGGGTTTGGATTCTTCAAAACATTGAACACCACATGGTTCAACAGATTTATCATTTCAATCGGTTGTTTTACACTCAGTGGTTTTGAAAAGGCTAAAATTGGATGACCTAACAGTCAAGGCCAATTTAATCGGTTGAATCGAGTTTTCAATCGATTGTTTTTTGAAAAATCTTAACAAAATTTGTTTAGTCTGGTAAATTTGTTTTTCATGATTGGAAATTGTTTTGGTCCTTGATTAAAAGTCTTAAACATCTATTTTTGAGAATAGATAATTGGTGTTTACATCTCTGAAGAAAATAAGATCAGATTACCAAAAAGATTAAAGTTTTTCAAGATTGTTTAACGTTTTGTTTTGGTTAAGAGTGGAATAGGAAACTACTGTAATCCTTCTGTATCAGGTGTGATCCTTCCTGTTCTTACTTGTATTTGTTTCATATTTGTAAAACATGTAAGGTACTGGTGTCTATAGTCAGAGGGTATTTTGACTTGTAGTGAATTGTGTATAAAAAATGGTGAGTTTTCTTGAAGGGCTCAAGATCACGTCTTTGGTGTTTGTGTTTTGTAATCTAGGTTTGATTACATAGTGGAATACCTAGTGATTTTTTAGGACTGGATGTAGCTCTTGGTGTAAGAGTGAACCAGTATAAATTTGGTTGTGTGGTTCTCTCTTTCCCTAATCTCAATTATATATGTTTTAAGTTATTTTTATAAACTGCTGATAAAAACAATCGGTTGAATCGCAAAAACAACTGGTTGATTTTCTGAAAATAAACTAAAACAGTTTTGTAACTTGAGCATTTTCATTCCTTTGACTTTGATTCTTCATTGGCTTTCTCCACACCTTTAAAGTTTGCGAAAAACGTTTAAAAACAATTCACCCCCCTCCCTTTCTTGTTTTAGGCCTACAATTCTAACAATTGGCATAAAGAGCAAGGTTCTTGAAAGTTACTCAAGGTTTGATCCAAAATCTATTTTTATGGCTGATAAGCTACCTTTTGGGGAAGGTGCTTCTATAAATAGACCACCACTGTTTTGTGGTGTGAATTACCAATTTTGGAAGGTAAGGATGAAATTCTTTGTTGAATTAATTAACAAAGGTATTTGGGATGCAATAAAAAAATGGTCCTTTTATTCCTATGATTGAAAATGAAGAAGAAATTTCTAAAAAACCTTGCTCCCAATGGACGAAGCAAGAAAGTAAAAAGGTACAATATGATTGTATTGCTAAGAACATTATCACATTTGCACTAAGTTCTAATTAGTTTTTCAGGGTCTCAATGTTAACAACAAAGAAGATGTGGGATACTCTTGAAGTGACTCATGAAGGCACCAATGATGTGAAAAGAGAAAGAAAGCACACTCTCATACAAGAATATGAGATGTTCAGAATGCAGAAGGGAGAAACAATTATAGAAGTGCAAAAAAAGTTTACTCACATTGAATTATCTTTTGAGTCTTGGGAAAACATTTGATAAAGAGGAGCTAAATATCAATATTCTCATCTGTCTTGGTAGATCATGGTAGCCCAAGGTTACTGCCATATATGAATAAAAGGATTTAACCTCCATGACCACTGCCTCATTGTTTGGAAAGTTGAGAGAGCACGAGTCAGAGATGAACAGGCTAAGTGCTCAAGAGATTGAGGACAATTGCATTGAAGGCTGCTAGGAACAAAAGTTGTCAGCATTCAAATGATGACACAGTGAAGAAGAGAATCTTAGCTTGCTGTCAAAGAAATTCAGCAAGTTCTTAAAGAAGAAGCAAATTTCTGTCTAATGGCCAAAGGTGAAAATGACACAAGCAGTGTAAGTTCCTGCACCTTTGTTAATATTGAAAATTACAGTCAGCTTCTTGAAGCTTTCAAAGAAACACATGAGGAAGCTAATAGATTGGCTCTCTTGAACAACCGAATGAAAGGTTTAAATAATTGGTTGGAAAAAAGAGTTAAAGCACTGGAAGAAGAGTTGGAAATTTCGAAAAATGATTTTGAAAATATATAATTGATTTATAAAAACTCTTCTTGCAAGTGTAACTCTAGTTTTTGTGAAAACTGTGAATCTCTTGAAAAGAAGGTTCACTACCTTGTAAAAACTGTGAATAAGCTTTCAAAAGGAAAATCAAACTTTGAGACTGTTCTAGCATATCAAAATTGTGTTTTTGGAAAATCTAGTTTAGGTTTCTATCCACAGAGTAAGAAAAATGGAATTCCAAAGCCTTACAGGTTGGTACACCTTGCTTTTTTCCATCATGAGGATGATACACCTCATTTTTTTCACCCATAAGGTTGATATACCTTACTTATTTTCATCCACAAGGTTTGCACACCTTGCTTATTTTGATTTTTTGAAACAGAAACGAAATTGGTGTTTCTATCTTTACTTAGCTTCTACTATGAAAATATGAAAACAAAATTTTCCTATCATATAGTAAAATCTAAGGAAAGAGGGTGATCAAAATCATGAGTGTTTATGACAAGACTCTCATATTTAGACTTACCATCTAATCATATTGAAACTTGTTTATACCATAACATGGTTTGACTTGGCATAATGGTTCTATGACGAAAGGTGAGTACTTCTTAGTAAAAATAAGAAGGTATTGGTTGTATGAGTTGTGAATGAAGACCACTAAGCAAGGTTCTCAAAGAATAAGATTATAGACCAAGAAAGGGAGCGAAGGGAAAAAAGAAATATATCTTTAGTGGGAACTAGTTATAACAATGAAGTTGAAAAATAAGGAACTTTAAAAGACACTGGACATAGGCATTAGGGAAACAAGAAAGATGGTGGAGGTTTGCCATTTCACATCTCATCCAATATAAGAGTTCTCAAAGGAAAGAGAAAGAATCACCCTCTTCTAAAAAAATATACTTATTGTTTACATGCATTCAATTTTTTGTAAATGTGTGTAAGAGGTCTCCTTATATAGGTGTTGGTAGGCGTGTAAAGGTGTGGCAAAAAACATCCCTTACTAAGCCTGGTATCCAAAAAGTGTTAAGAGTAAAATGAGTATAAACACACTGGGTTAAGTTAACTGAATCATATGATCCAAACAAATGAGAATTAAGTTTACATAACACAAGTATATAGACACGAAGATGTTATTCTTATCTATACTAATCTTAAGAGCCCTTAAGATTTTCTTAACTCGATGAAGCTATTTAGTTTTGTTTTAATTAGAATGTCTCTAAAATCTTTTCTCATATATATTGAATTTCTTTATTTCTCTTTAAGTTTATGATATTTATAAAAATTGATTTAATAAAATCTTGTTAAAATCTAATTTTATCGCACTCTCTCCAATATAAGATATACGTCTTTAACATATATGGTGAATAGTATAAAAAGAATATATAATCTCTTATGAATTATACAATTATTTATAATTATAAATTATACTATCATCTATTTTATTATATAATAGTAAAGATAAAATTATCTTATTAAAACCTAGCAGAAAAGAAGTAATCTTTTTTTTCTTATATTTTTAAAAATATAATTAATAATGATATTGGATAAAAAAGGATAATTTGGGATAGATTATGTTGTTGAAAGATATATAAACTTAGTTTTATCACATAGATAGTTTGTTTTGATTATTATTTTTTAATTTTAAAATAAAGTTAAGGGTAAAATAAGAATATATTATTACATATAAAATAAGTTAAGGGTAAAATAAGAATATAAACTTTATATACTATTACATATAACACTAGAAGAGTTATAAAAAATTATATCCCTATATATATATATTAAAAGGCTTATAAGACATGTAATTTAATTTTTTTTTCAATATATTGTGAATAAGTGGAGGAAATAATTATGGAAATATAAAACAAAGTTTTGAAAAGAGGAGGAAAGAAAGGTAGAAATCCTTATAATCCCCTTAAAATCTTCTTATCCGGAAAGCAAAATAGAAAAAGAATTGTGGCGGCTAAAAAAGAGGATATAGAAAAAATAAAATAAATACATAGAAGAGTATCATGTGAGAGTGAATGTGATTGATTCCTAAATCCTAATCAGAAAAAACCCTAGTGCCACCTTCTGCACTGCACTTGAGAAATCGCCGATGGGGAAGAAGCGAAAGGCAGCACCCAAATCTTCTCAATCCGCTGAGCCTCCGCTCAAGCTTCACCAACCTGAACCCCAAATTGCGCCACCCGAGTACGAGGAAGTCGAAGAGGAAGAAGAGGAGGTAGAAGAAGTAGAAGAGGAAGTAGAAGAAGAGGAGGAGGAGGACGAAGAAGAAGAAGAAGAAGAAGACGATCAAGAGCAACAACAACAACAACAAGACGACGACGACGACCCGATCGAGAAGCTTTTGGAACCTTTAAGCAAGGAACAGATCGTGAACCTTCTTAGCGAGGCGGCAGCAAATCACCGCGACGTGGCGGACCGGATCCGCAAGGCCGCTAACGAGGATCCCGTGCACAGGAAGATCTTTGTGCACGGGTTGGGGTGGGACACCACAGCGGGAACCCTAATCAGTGCGTTCCGGCAGTACGGAGAGATCGAGGACTGCAAGGCCGTAACCGATAAGGTCTCCGGCAAGTCCAAGGGCTACGGCTTCATCCTCTTCAAGACGCGGCGCGGCGCGCGCAACGCTCTCAAGGAGCCGCAGAAGAAGATCGGCAACCGTATGACGGCGTGCCAGCTGGCGTCCATCGGCCCCGTCAGTGGCAGCCAGAGCCAGCCGCAGGCATTGCCTTCCTCGGCGCCGGTGCTGTCATCGTCGGGTTCGGAGTACACGCAGAGGAAGATCTACGTGAGCAACGTCGGTGCGGAACTCGACCCGCAGAAGCTTCTGGCGTTCTTTTCACGGTTCGGGGAAATTGAAGAGGGACCTTTGGGGCTGGATAAGCTAACCGGAAAACCGAAAGGGTTTTGTTTGTTTGTTTACAGGAGTGCGGAGAGTGCGAGGAGAGCCTTGGAGGAGCCTCATAAGGACTTTGAGGGGCATATTTTGCACTGCCAGAAGGCGATTGATGGGCCCAAGCCTGGGAAGTTGCAGCAGCAGCAACACGGGAACGTAAATGCCCAGGCTCAGCGGACCCAGTATCAGAGGAATGATACTGCCAATACAGGTGGTGCGTATGTTGGTGGTGCTGCGGCAGCACAGCCGGGGCACTTGATGGCTCCAGCTGGGCCAGGGATTGGGTTTAACCAGGCAACGTTGAATCCGGCATTGGGGCAGGCGTTGACGGCCCTCCTGGCGTCGCAGGGGACGTTGGGGCTGACGAATTTGTTGGGGAGTATTGGAACGAGTGCTGCGGTGAACCCTGGTGTGCCTGCTTCGGGGGCTGGAGTACAGAGTGGTTACAGTGCTCAGTCAAATATTAGTCCCGGTGTCATTGGAGGATATGGAACCCAGGTGGGCTTGCAGGCTTCATATCCGAATCAGAATCAGCAGATAGGGCAGGGTGGTTCTGGAAGAGGGCAATATGGTAGTGGTGGTGCGCCTTACATGGGGCATTAGGTATGGTTTTGTTGTGTGTGCTTGGTTTGTGTCTTTGATGTTTGATTTTGTTTTCCTGCTTGGCATTAGTTTTATCTGTTGGGTACTGTATTATCATATTGGAATTGTAACTGGGAATGTGGAGTAGATTTTGGAGAAAGTGAAAGCAAGGTATTGGTTTTTCCTTTTTTGGTATCTTATACGGTGTTTGACAGATCGGAAGAAAGTGGGTAGGTGAAAAAGAAAAGAAGGGAAATAGATGAGGAATAGCGTAGAGATATAGGTTGTTTGATTTAAGTAAGAGTAATGGAAGAGAAAAGTGTTAGTTAACTTTTTTTAGATGATTTGGTTTCAGAAAAGAGAAAAAAGTGGAAAAGATACTTTTCTTCACTACTTAGAATTATTTTTTTTACATTTTGTTACATATACATTCCTTGTAATCGATCATGATATATGCCATAATTGATTATATGGGATCCAAGGAGACTAAAACATCACACAAATAGTTCTATCCTTTTCCTATTTGCACCAACAAATATTTTAAACTAATTCCCATGTATATCTGTACCAAACCGCTGAAATGCCCTTCTATTCAATCTCTTCCCTACCCACCCTCACTCTCATTCCAGCGTATTTAGTCACTACCAAACAGGGCACTAATGCTTATATTGTCAATTTTCTAGTGTGGCAAATAGGATACATTGATTGCATGACATGAACTCAAATTGCTTATTCTTTCAGGTAACAATAGTAGCCTCTTGTGATCTAGAATTTATATCTTTCTGCTGGAACATGATGTTATAGTGTTCATTCTCATTTGTTGATTGGATTATGGCTGTTTCTATCTATGTCATTGGACATGGAGGATGAAGCAATTAATTTAGACAGTGTAGTGGGAGGTCTTAGGAGTTGGAATGAGGAGTGTAGTTGTGTAAATCTTTTTTGGTAAGTAAAGTAGATAAAAGAGGTGCAGGAGGAGTTGAAAGTAACTAACTGAACTGGGGATAGGCCAGATGTTTGTAGTTGACATCAATGATTTATATAGTTTTTCATTCATAAGCGTTCTTGTTTATTCCTTGCTTTTTCTTTTGGATTCTCTTTTTCTTGTTCATAATTCCTCTATGCTTGACCTTTTCACATCTTTTGCTGAGTGTAGTCCTTTGTGGGACTGTTATAGTCATGTTAATATTTTGTATGTTGAAGTTCCCATATTCTATATGGAGAATACATCCTTTCTCTATCACCTCTAGCCCTCTAATATAGCCTATGTGTAATTGACTGTGTTTGGTTTTCTTTTTTTCTATTGGATTAAGAATGACCACTTGGTCGGGCAGCTCTTGTTGATTAGTATAAAAACATGGTGTGTTCTACAGCACATTGTATAATGCTTTATATCCACGGTCTATTTGTAGAAGCTTAGAATGTAACTTTTGTGTGTTTAGTAACATAAATTTTTGTCTGTTTTGATTAAAGTATATATCTTTATTACCTTGGATCAACTATGGAATGGACATACAATAATACATAGATGATAAAAGAAATGTGATTTCCTTCTAATTTGATTAAGAATTTTTAATTTTCAATTATAGCAACAAAATGCCGCATGTAAATTTTTTGGCGTGTTATGAATATTTGCAACAGAGGAAAATGGAAGTGTTAATTTTGGGGATAGATTGTCAAATACTGATTCATGTTGTCCCTTGAATTTGGAATAGGGCCATACATGGTTTGTGTCTAATTAACACTCTTTGGATTGTTGGTTCTCAATTTCTTGAGAACAAAGGGGATTCGGGTTACTTATTTATTACCTGAAATTCTGGTTGGAAGTGAAACAAAAAAAATTCAAGGTTATTGCATATATGTCCTATTTGTTTAAGCAAGCTAATAAAAGTTAATTCTGTGATACATCTTTTGTTTATATATTTTTTCTAGAAGCTATTTGTTTTAGCTTGTGGAAAAAAAACTCTGAAGCACTTTATGAGTCCCATGAAAAACTTACATATGTATTATAATTTTGTGGTACATCTTTTGTTTATATCTTTTTTCCATAAGCTATTTATTTTTTCTTCTGGATAAAATCCCCTGAATAACTTACAAAGTATTATAATTTATTTAAACATATATTTTCAGTTTTAAAAATATTTTCCATATAAAAGAATCTCAAACAAATGGACCCTTAAAGATATGCTTTTAGGAAGCTAATATATAAACATTAAATGTTCCTTGGAATTTCTGTTGGATTCTGCATAACAGCATAAGCTTAACTGTTCATACTCTTTTTTTCTGCCTATACTGTTCATACATGCATGCATATTGTGAATATTATTATATTTTAATAATTTGTTGAATGCATGGTTTTTAAAATTGAGATTTTCCCAAGGAGGGGGACACAAATTGTGAATACAATGTGAACCAGTGCATCCTACCTAAACAAAAATAGTTTTTAAACTTAAACTATTTGTGTTTTCAAATATAGCATAGATAAGAAAAATTACCCTTAAGTTACTGTTAATATTTAGTGAAGCTTTAAATAAAAATGCCTTAGGTCACATGCGACCCAGAAGTGTCAACAAGTTAAAGTTACAATTTAGCAACTTGTTAGATAAAAGTTTAATTTCTTCACACCATGTGAAGTAAAACACTAACAGAAAACAGCCTAACCATTAGACTTCTATTGAGAAGTACAATTGGAGAGCAAAACAGAGGAACAAAGAAATTGAAGTAATGTGTAGAATAGAACAGCAAAACAGCTGGTGACTTGTGAATGTGAAGTCTGCTATATAACCATTCATGAATGTGAAGTCACAACAAAGAATAGAGGCTTGGGCTGCCAGTGTGAGAGAGACAACAATGAAGATAAGATGATGGACTAAGAGAGGATTGAGTTGAGAGAAGGCGATGAGCTCATTCATATCTTTCATCTATGCCTTGGGTTGTAGTAGCGAGCCACCCAGCTTAAATGTTAGTGTCATGCAACGGTGCCTAATTTTGTGGACTATTACTGATTCCAGTTTCATGTTTCCCCAGACATCCCATGTCCGACCAGATAGAAAACAATGTCTGGATGAGGTCTGATGGAAGCATGAAATTCCTAGTCTTTTTCAATGTTTTTTCGTGTCTATGTAAAAAAATATTCTTTCTTGGTTTTCTCACGGTTGCAAACTTTTTTCTGTCCTATATTTCCTTGGTAAGTGATTTTCTCTATATTTGCAACAGTTTTTTTTTTTTTAAAAAAAAAACTTTTCCAACTGTGATATTCTCATCACCTTGAAATGTCAGAATTTTGATCTTGGAGTTTGATTTTCAATAGTTCTCAGCCAATTTTGCTAAAGCGTGGTTTTTGGGCCCTTCCATTTTTTTCCACTTAAATTGTTTTTCATGCTTTTTTATTCATTTTTGCAGATTCCTCATAAGTGCATCAGTATTTTATTACTGGCCTGGTGATTCTTCTGAAGTTTAAGGAGCTGATGCAATTGGCGTGTTTATAATGAAACGTTACAATTATCAGAACATTTAAAATATCAAATGGAGTTCTGTTTTCGCCACCTACGTTTTCTTCTTTTCTTCAGTTTCAAAATATTGTAGTATTTTGACAGTTTATCTTAAAAAAACCCTATGGAACTGTTTTTGTATTGCGAGTTAAAGTTTTATCTGGATTATGAGGAGCTTGGGATGCTGAACAAACTATATTTTGAAATTTATGTTTGTGTGGACCATTGCAATTCAACTTGGTATTCACAAGTAGCTTCATAGTGTTTTCTATGATTGATTGATAGTGTTTCCCTTTGTTTTTTTATTATTTTATTTATTTCTTTACAATTTCATTCTTCTTCAACATGGGATCATCAAAATGAAATTTCATTGTATGTCAAGTGCTTTTGGTTATTAATATCTCATCCCCTTTAAAATATAGGTTAAACCCAACATATCAAGTCGTTTTTTTCTTTTTCTTTTTATTTTACTTCTGATAGCAGTATGTGTATCTAATCTTTGCAGTTATTTTGCAGGTTTGATGGCCATATGCTTTAAACATGCACCAATAGTGTTATTTGATTAGATTAAAAAGAATAAAATAAACATATCCTTTTAATTTGTTGAGAATGTTTGTATTTTGTTTAGTTCTCTGAAGCCTTTCTTTTCTACCTTGCAACCGAAAAACACACAGGGGCCCTCTTTTTTCTCATTTAACTTGAAATTGTCAATCTTTCATTGTCATTGCCAAGCTTGTTTAAAATTGTTTTTTGAAGTTGTCAACGCTGTGGATTTTTGTTTTTTATCAATTTGGGGTTTTTCTCTGGTCCCAGCGATATGTCTGGTAAATTATTTTATTTTATTTTTCAACTAAAATATGAAATGTTTTGTTCCTGTAACTATCAGAAATGTTAAATGGTTGTACGAGGCTTGCGATTATAATTAGTATCATGTTTGTTAATTTATATATGGTGCTGCCCGAACCAGTCTTCAAAATGTTTCTTCCAATATATGCTTCATGAATTCTTTATTCACTCTTGGATGTTAAGAAATCCTTTTTAAACTTACTGTAGTGTGGTTACATTCGGAAAATCACATTTTCCTAAAATTGTGTTTTATGGATGTTTAATTTTCTACTTAAATCTTCTTTCTGAAGAGATGAAGTCAACTTGTAATACTGATTGATTGTTGTCCTGCTTACTGTCAGTTGAATAGGTGGCTTTCATGGACTGGAAGGTATGGTACAGTGTATTGTGCTTCTATGGTGTATTGTGCTTCTATTGTGCTTATATTGGACAACTTCGGTGTGAGAAAAATAAATTCTGGTGATACTATAACTCTTTTTGTTTGGATGCTGCATTCAGTATATTGAATATAACTAGGGGCATGTTTGGATGAACTTTCTTACGGGATATTTTATGAAAGAAAAAATAAGAAAATAATGTAACTAATTTCTGAGTTAAAATTAATTTTATGTTAAAAATTAAAAAATTATTTAAAGTATGATAGAATTGGTGTAGATTGATTATAGTTTACAGATATGTTAATATTATTTTATTTTTCTTTTATTAGAGTTTATTTGAGAAATTAAATCAAATAGAATTTACATTACCATTGAAATTTGTAGGAGATGCCTATTTCAATCTTTGTAAATTTGTGATGTTATTGCATAGTTGTTTTTCTTTTACTGCTGTGGACTTGGATTAGCTGTTTCAAATTAGATGATGATCCTATTTTGAATTTTTAACCATAATCTTCGTAAAAAGTTATAGGTTTCTAAGGTAAACATCGTGCTCATGGCATATGGCATTATCTTTCATTTCACTTTCTTTTTTCTTATATTTGTAATCTGTTCACACTAATCAACTCAAAATGACGTGTAATTCAGTCATATCTTCTTTGCCTTAAACTAAGTGTGAGATTTCAATAGGTATACTTCTTGGGCCGAAGGGTCTTATGTTATTTTGGATTTTATTATAATATATCATTTTAAAGATTTTTTTTCTTTATTATAGTAGTTTTATAAGATTTATATTTAATAACTTAAAGTTTATTTATATTCTTATAACATCAAATTTTTTAAAATTTGGAATTTTAGATTTTATGGTACAGCATGTTTCAATGGGATCATGATACCCTCATTTAAAGTGTTCTTAGTTGGATTTTTTTTTATCTTTTGTCACCATTGTTCTAATAATTTTAATTTATTTGTCAAATTGTATAAAGTTATACTTTGTACCGTAAATCCATATTTTTAAATGAACTAAATTGTATTTTATTTTGTCAATTTATGGTATGTTTTTATTGAATATCTTGATATTTATTTTAAATTTATAATATTAGTTTTATAAAAATTAAATTCTTCCAACAGTCATGCTTAGGGATCGAACGTGTAATTTTGATCTTTGATACAATATTATTATATGTAATACACTTAAATTGTAAATTAAATCTAGATAAGTTTAAAATTGCTTAATTTAAAACAAGACAGCTTTGTAATTCCATTTTTTATTTGTAATGCTTTAGAAATATGAAATTTACACCATTAACAGCGTTGATATTTAATAAAATCATTTATTAAAACAAAATATTGAAGTTGAACTCAATCTAGTTGAAAAGTTTTAGTAGCATTATTCGAAGTACTGCATCCAATAATTTTTTTTTTTGTTATCTTCTTGTAATTGGTATGCTAATATATATGCTCTAAAGAAAAATGGGAGATCGGGCATAATAAATGTAATTAAAAGCCTACATTTTATCTACAAATTCTAAGATTTGTCCTAACTCATAATTTAGGTTTACTTGAAATGCAGATTAAAAGATCGATCTTCATCTTTCTGATATCACACTCAATATAAACATATTAGTGGTATGTTTGTACTAGTGTTACACACACCGTTGTGACACTATTAAACGAATATCATGTAATAGATTTCAACGTTAATTTTTTATTATTTTTTTGTAAACTTAACCTTCACAATTAGATGAAGCCCTAATAGTATTCGAAACACTCAAATTTCTCTCTGCACCTCATAATTTCCATGTGTTCTTCATGAGTGGTTAAATGACACAAATATCATTAATGTATAATATATATTTTTAATCTATTTTTTTCTTTCTTTTCCCTTCTTAACTTTGTCTTTTCCCTTTTATGTGGTCGTTGTTCTTTCCTCCATGCCAGTGTTGCAAACCCAGTATTACCACTCATATTCTCGCTATTAGGAATTGTCTCCACCACTCAATTCCCTGCCGGTGTTATCATAAATGAATAAGGTTTGTTTTCAAAAACTTCCTTTGCTGATGTGTTAGTTATATTCTCGGATGACTATTCCAAAAAAAAAATTAATTATTTGTTATTGTTGTGCAATATCAATTATAGATAACTTACAATGGATTGGTATCTACCTTTATAGAGAAGTGGCACCAAGACACCAATAGTTTCTATTTTCTTATAGTTGAAATGATGATCACACTGATGATGTTTCGACACTGTTTCATATTCCTATTGTGGGATAGTTCTACATATACTTCACGTTGGATGCGACTATAATTACAACAATGTTGGTTGAATTGCTAGGCGTGCACATAGGTGATGTTATGATAAAGATGAGACATTGTTATGGTGCACACAAGGTCTTGTTTGGCTTTGTAAGGTTATAAGGAGTGTTGTGTCCACCATAGATGAGATTGTAATGGCTCATTTTTGCATCTTACGAGATGTACAATTTTTGTTAACAAAAAGTGTAACATAAATTAGTGTGTCATACTTGGGTATCTTTAGTGATTTATAGATGAGTGAAGAACATTCCTGGGGAGTTGACGCATTGAAACACATGTATGAATGACTAAGAGATACTAATTTTACCAGTAGATAGGTGTTATGTAACATTTTTACAAGTAAATAAATTATTAATTTCTTAAAGTTACATTTGTTTTCATGTCCTTTTTGTAAATATTGTTGTTTTGTTACTAGCAATTACTTAAAGGGAAGTTATCTGCTCTAAAAGAATAACCTTCTAAGTTTTTTAAGAGTCTAAATGAAGTAATCAATTTCACAATATCAAATTTATATGAGACAACTTATCAATTTCATATGATATTTTGTTCCAAAATTTAAATTCCAATTTTGTAAGTCATAATCACTAGTAAAGTAATGGTAACAATGGATACAAAAAATGTAATACTTGATATTATGATACATTTAAATGAATTAAGTATGGACTTAAAAAAATAGTGCAAGATTAACTTTTAAATTTCACAATCTAGAAGTACAAATTATATTTTAGATTACACAATTTAAAAGTCAAAATTGGTCCGTGAATTACATAATCGGAATACAAATTGAACTTCCGGATTGTATTAAAAATTATTAATCCATAATACAATTTGAAAGTCTAAAATGTATTCTAAATTATGCAATTCATAAGTCAATTTTGACTTTCAAATGGTGCAATTCATAATACATTTAAACTTTTGAGTTATTATGGATTGCACAATCCGAAAGTCAAAGTTTTTTTATGTATGATATTCTAGATTGTGTAATATGGAAGGTCTTTAGACTAAATTGTACTATTTCAAAATCAAAGTCAAAGTTATAAATCAAATAAAACTTCAAAAGGAAGCCTGCAACCCACCTTTCTAAATTTTCCTTCCTTCATTATTTTCACTTTATTGTAATTTTGTATCAAAATCCACTTCACACTTCATGCATCACCATTAAGAACCACCATACAAAGATGAAGTATGTAAAAATATTCAAAGAACTGACAACACAAGCCCTATCCCTTACCGTTTAATACTAGGACAAATTTAGAAATTTTTAAATTTATGACTTGTAAAAAGAAATACTCTAAATTGATCCGTAATAATATATACTTATTTGAACTTAAAAAGGTATAGTTTGACCCTAAAAAGTTAAAACATTCATTTGATAATCATTATAACAATATATATTAGTATTTTAAATAAAAAAATATCAAAAATATTATTTTATTAAGTTATTAGATGTGTAGTTAATTTTTGTGATGTCAAAATATTGGACTTTAGAAAATAGACACTTACTCCAATATATCATGTGAAGGTGTTAAATGTATAGGTTAAACTTAATCAATAATAATATGGTTTAGGTGTCATGCATATGTATTTTTATGTAATAGACGCTATTTGTGTCGATTAAACCTATACAAAATGAAGTAAAAGGATAATATCAACCAAAAGCTAATGCAAAATGGAAAAAAATAATTAAAAAGATAACATCAACCTAAAATAACGTAAAATCCATGCCAATAATTTTAAAAAAAATAACAAAGTAATATTAGTTAACTTGTGCGGGTTTAAGAAACACAAAAATGTAACACTAAATTTATATAATAAAAAATCGATTTAAACATAGGTTTGATAAAGATTTTAAAAAAATTAAAAGTTAATTTAAATTTGTTATATGGTGGTTGAGGTTTAGCCCATAAAAAAAAAATATTTTGCTGTGGATGTGGTCGATACTTAATTATTGTATGGAAAAAAATAAATATAAAAGTGTGATCTTGTATGAGATAATTTAAAATAATATTTTACTTTTTTATGAACATATAGTCCAATAATCGCTTGTAATAAGTTTATAATGAATTATTTGTACATATTTCAACCTTACAACTTTTCATTTGACGGAAAATAATACATTATGTTAAAATAAGTTAAGTTTTTGTCAAGTTTTAAACTAAATCGATTATGTCAAGTTTTAATTCATTATTTTTGTGTAAAATTTAGTTCCTCATGTTTTGATACAATCAATTATTTTAAGGTCAAAGATTTTTGAAAAACTAAACTTTTAAAAATAATTCTTTATGATTAAAATATAATTAATTATAAATAATTAATAATAATAGATTATTTTGGTTATGTTATTTTGAACTTTTTTGCATTTTTAATAATTATTGATTGATGTGTTTATTTACTTTATTTATCATAATTTTATTTGGATTAATATATTGTAATTGGACAATATTTTATTATATAATTTTAATGAGATGTATAACATATACCTATACAATATTATTGAAATATGATTTTAATTAAATATTAAAACATCTTGTTGAATTATGTTAAGAGAATGTTCTAGTTGAGACAAAATATTTACTCGAGCTTATAAAGAAGTTGCATAAGTAATAATAATCTCATATGAAAAATATGATTAATATAAGAAATACTTATTTCTTATTTAATTTTCATAAAAAATATCTTGCTTTTTACAACAATAACGAAAGCTATAACCGTTTTAAATCAAACTGTTATTAAAAATTGTTAAGAATAAATATCTAATATATAAAATACATGCTTATATTAATACTTAATTTATTATTATTGTTTAACAATTTATTACATAAAATATTAAAAACCTTATATTAAATATTTACTATATATTTTATGTATATATATTAATTAAAAGTTAGTATAATTTGAGATAAAGATGTTGTTGACAAAGATTAGTTTAAGAAATAAGAGATAATAAAAAAACATAAGTCAATGTATAATAGTGTAAGATATATATTTTTTAGAAGACTAGTAATTTATCAATGACATTAAAAAGAACATATGCTACATAAATACACATATATGGATGATCTGAAAATATGAGATAATTAATACATGTACATATTATATATCAAATTTTATTTTTATTTTGGAAAATAAAGGATTGTTTGACCTAATAAAAACTTTTGATGCTCCTTAGTTTTACATTAATGTCACTGCAGATGATTATTGTTCATCCAGAAAGAAAAGGAAATGATATTTGTGTTTGTATCCTACACTTCACAAGGAATGGGTGGCGAATGTGAAAAATAGACAATTTGGTTCTTTGATGAAATGAAGTGATATGTAGAGAAAACCACAATTAAAGGTGGTTTTACCATCTTACCCTTTGCTTTTTCAAATAAACCATGTCATTCAATTCAATTGTATTAATATTCCATGCACATAAAGATTCTCATGCACTAGAGATTCCCTAACCCTTTGATTATCATAAAAGTATAGGTTAATGAGTTAATGAAATAATAAATAATGGGAGGAGAGTAAGGGGAGATGTGTGTTCTGAATGTATTGAGTTGAGGGAGGAGGTGATTGTGCTATGAAGAGTTTGGACTTGATGAATAGGTCCTTGGAGGTTGGTGGTGTGTGGTGTAAGTTGGTCGTGGTGGTAGTGTGTGGCTTCGCTCGTGGTGGTAGTGTGGCTTCGCTGGTGGTGGTAGAGTGTGGGTGTGGTGCGAGGTTGGTGGTCGTCGTTGGTTGATGGTACGCGGTGGTCATCGACACGGTGGACTGGTTCATTCAGTGTTCTGAGGCATAAATGATTATCACCCTACAAAATCGATTATCCCTCAAATTTTTAATAATTTTTTTTTTATATATATATTTTTACTTTTATGTATATATGTTGTGATTTGATTTAGGTATATATGAATTTTTTTATTTGACTGAATGAATAATTAATTAATATTTTTTATTATTTTTATGTATGTATATAAAATATATAATGATAATTAGGTAGTTTGTTTTTTCAATAAGTGTTTTATTTGTCACAATCTAATGACATAGTAATTGATAATAATTTTTTTATCAGCAAAAAATTGATAATAGTAATTAGATTTAAAAACATGCATATTTTTGAAATAAAACATTAAATAAAGTTAATTAAGATATTAAAATTTGTTTAAATTTAACTTGTAAAACTGATTTTGATACATACGATAAATTTAAACAGTTTAAAAATTGATGAGATGATACTCCTTCCTCAAGTAGTTTGTTTTGTTCTTCGAAGATACTAAGCAACATTGATAAGATGTTACTCTTTCGTCAGTGTTAAGGAAAAAATCCAATTTATAATTATACAAATTTATATTATTTTTAATCTATTTAAATGGATTTATTTTAAATTTAAATTTATATTTTTGAATTTTAATATTTAATTGGATATCGATTAGATGTAAATTGCATACATTTTTGGATTATCCAAAATGGATTTTGACTTAGTTAGGATCCACGTTGAGTAGAATCAATCCATAATCAAGTCGAGTCTAGTCAACCCAGGCCAAAGTTGCGTCGAGTCAGCTCAGGCAAAAGTCGAGCTGAGTCAACCCAGGCCATAGTCGACCTGAGTGGGCCAGAGTCCAAGTCGAGTCAACACCTAGCCTATATCGAGCCAAGTCGGCCCAAGCCCATGTCGAGCAGAGTCGGCTCGTGCCCATATCGAGCCGAGTTGGTCTGGGTCGATATCGAGCCAAGTCAACCCGGGCCCATGTTGATTCGAGTCGAACCGAACCCATGTCGATCTGAGTCGACCCGACCCATGTCGATCCAAGTTGGCCCGGGACCATGTCCAACCGAGTCGACCTAGACTGATGTCGAGCAAATTCGGCCCAGGCCAGTGTCGAGTCGAGTAAGCCCGAGTCGATGTCGAGACGAGTCGCCTGCGCCGATGTTGAGACGAGTCAGCCTGCGCCAATGTTGAGCAAACTCGGCCCAAGCCAATGCTAAGCCGAGTCATCCCAGGCCGTGCGGAGCCGAGTCAGCTCGTTTCGATTTCGAGTTGAGTCAGCCCATGTCGATGTCAAGTCGAGTCAGCCTGGCCAATGTCGAGCAAAGTTAGCCCAAGTCGATGTCCAGTCGAGTCGGGCTGGACCGACGTCGAGCCGAGTCGGTCCGAACGGATGTCGATTTCAGTCGGCCAGGGCCGCTTTCGAGTCGAATCTGCTTGAGCCGATGTCGAGTCGAGTAGACCCGTGCCGATGTCGAGGCGAGTCGGCCCGTGCTGATGTCGAGTCGATATGGCCCGAGTCAATGTCGAGTCGAGTCAGCCCGGGCAAATGTTGATTCGAGTCATCCTAGGACAATGTCGAGCCTATTCGGTCTAGTCTAATGTTGAGCTGAGTCGGACCAGGCCCATGTTGAGTTGAGTTATCATGGGCCCATGTTGAGTTGAGTTGTTATGGGCCAATGTCAATCTAAGTCGGCCCATGTCGACAAACAGACGACTAGGGATACAACAAACTCTTCACAATTAAGTCAGTCATCTCAGCATCCAAGACAAGGTCCCACCAAACTTCAAAAGGACCTCAGCAGAAGAAGAATTGGACATAGGGCAAAGCATCAAATGTTCTTTCTTATGAATTTTTTAAAAGACAAGTATATGTAAATAAATTAGGCTAACTTTGGGGGTCCAAATAGAAAAATAAGCTAGAATAGGGTGCACTTAGTATATTTTGAGTTTGTACCAAAGCCCACTTTTTATGACAATGCACCTAGGATTAGGGTTTTAAACTTAGTTTCTAGAAACTAGGCTTAAGGGGGCGACATTGACCTAGAGTCAAACCCTAGGCCACCTCTCCTCTCCCATTTCTACCCCTCTCTCATCTTGCTATCCAAGTCACTCCTTCCTATATAAATAGTGTCTTCCCCCATATATTGACACTTGACTTTAAATTAAGAAAAGAAACTTTGCTTGAGTGATTAGTGAACTTTGTCTCCTAAATTGTTCTTGGGTCTTATCTTGATAGTAGTGCACCTCAAGTGGCGGTTCCTCACACTCATCTTGGAATTTCCGGATCCTCCAAGTGTCGTGATTCTTTACTCCATTTTCCATAAACTTTCTTCATCTCTTCATCTTTTTCCTTTCTTATATATGCCATTTCCATTCCTTTTTATGTTCTTGTGTTCTTCCTTTCCTATTCAGTTTCCATCTTGTTTCTTTCCATTATATGTTCTTTAATTTTGCACCTCATCATCATCAACACCATATAATTGTATTTTTCTCTTTGCCCTCTAGAAGAAAACCTTCACACTTACTTAACCACTTGGTTAAGTTCGTGTCCAATGGCAATCTTCTTTGGGTTTCTCACGATATTCTGCTAATCTCAAAACACATAAACAAAAGAGTAGCCCATAAAATGTGCAATCCTAAAAATTAACTCACATCATAAATGGTATTAGAGCATGGTTATCTTGTGCTTAATTGCTTTTGAGTTGATTTATGCTTTAAAATTCAAGCACATTTAAATTATTGCTTTATCTTCAAGCAATTTCAATTACGCATTTAAATTCTTGTCATTTATAATTTTGTCTTTTTTAATTGTTATGCACTTTAAATTCTGCTTTTGAATTATTTTGTCATTTTTTTTATATAATAGCCTTTTTGGTCCCTACATTTAGAGTCAATATTCAATTTACTACGGTGGTTTTAAAAAAAATCAACTTGGTCCCAAGGTTTTTTAAAAAATATACAATTTGGTCCCTTTCGTTAAATTTTCAGTAACGACGTTAACTTTTGATGATGTGGCACATAAGGTAGGACACTAGTGCATTTGTGGAGCCCACGTGTTATGAACCCTAAGTCTGTTCCCCTCTTTCACCCTCACTCTAAAAACCTAGCATCTTTGCATTGTCTCTGCGTCGATGCAACCATTGTCGCCTCTGTCACATGCACATCCTTCACCACATGCACTCTCTGGCTTGGCCTTCGCCTCCTCCGTCACACATTCTTTGGTTAGCCTCTCTACTGCGTAATGCGCCGCTGCCACGAGATGCGTCATTGTCGCTGTCACGGGATGCACCGCTAACGTTGCCACGAGATGTGTTGTTGAGTCTTTGGCCACTCACAACTTTATTGTTATCCATCTTTTTTTAATCTTTCCTTCTATTGAGTATACAATACCCAACAATGAAATTCATAATGTTTTTGCAATACCCTCAATATTCCCAGAAACTTCTGCAATACCCTCGATGTTCCCAAAGGTTTATATGATACCCTCAATGTGCAGACTGTGAATTCATATTGCAACCAAAAACAAAGAAGGAGGATTGAAGGAAGAGAGAATGAAATGGTGAATTTCAGGGTTAAAAAATGAGGATCAAAATTGTTTTTGACTGTGATGCAGGGTATGATAAATGATGAAGGAAAAGTCATTGTTATGACAGTGGTCGTCGGAGGAAGATGATTAGGGTTGGAAGAGAGAGGGGAGAGAAAAGGGTTTACGATTGAGGGTGATGACAAGGATCTGACGTGGATGCATGTGTGAGTAACAATGTCACTCATAGTTGCCACATCATCAAAAGTTAACGTCATTAGTGGAAATTTAACTAAATTGTATATTTTTTAAAAAACTTTGGAACCAAGTTGATTTTTTTAAAAACCACGGTAGTAAATTGAATATTGACCATAAATGTAAGGACCAAAAAAGTAATTATACCTTTTTTTCCCCTTACCTCTTTTGCTTGAGTCTTATGTTCTTTGTGTTCTAGAAGTCTCTACATTCATTCTACTTATTTTTGCTTTTAATTGTGAAGAACTAAAAGCAACTAGAAACTGTTTAAGTGGTAGTTGATTTAGTTCCAAACAAAGAATTCAAGTGATCATATGAATTGATTCCTTTTCTCTTTGTGAAATTAGAAAGTGAAGTAAAAATATGCATGTCAAGAATGTGGAATTATTGAATCCATAAAAAGAAAGACAAAAGAAACAATTTGAGGCATTCACTTTTCAAGATTAAAGTATTAAAAGGATTCTTTTTATGTGGCAAATTGTTTTCACGTTTGTGGAACTTTATCTTTCTTTCTTTCACAATTTCTAAAAAAATTAAAACTTCACAGGTAAAAGTTTAAGTTTCTTTAAGTCTTCAAAAGTGCTTTTCTTGTTTGTCTTGTTTAAGTTTTGTCACCATCTTACTTTCTTTTTGGTTTACCTTTCTTTCTTTCAACTTTTCCTGTTTGTCTTTAAAGTCTCTTAAAGTTTTGTTGGGATTCTTTGTATGAGCAAGTTATAAGAGCTTTGACCTTTTTCACTTGAAGTGTTGCTACCAAGTGTAAACCCTTTGACAAAAAAATAAATAAAATTGAAAACCTTTCTTGAGTGAATTCAACCTTTTATCCATCCTTTACTAAATAGACAAATGATACATGTGAGAATGCATTATTTGTTGTTTAAAACTAATTGTTTAATTTTTGTTATACGCAAATATGCATCATTTATCCTCTGTGAATCTTCAAAACCACTATCTCCTCAAAAGGAACACCTTTTGGTGGAACTTGAAGAGGCCAATAGGAGCTTGGTTCAAAAGGAGGAAGACATGAGACAATTGGAATAAGGGATGCAACGCCTTGGAGACACCCAAGAGAGACAAGCCAGGGAAAGGAGATGCGTGCCTAGAAGAGCTACTAGACATTACATGCACTATGGAAGTCAAGAAGAAGAAGAAGATTGGAGAGTGCAAAATTTTGAAGCTAGGTGCCATCAACACCAACATCAACAAAAGAAGTCCATTCCTTTTGTAAAATTATCTACTTTTAATGGGGATAGTGACCCAAACATTTATCTAGGATGGAAAGCTAAAGTAGAACAAATGTTAATCTGTATGAGGTTGAAGAGGACCAAAAGGTTAAGTTAGCTTCCCTAGAATTTGAGGATTATGCCATGCAATGGTGGCATCAAACTATAATGGACATTGGACTAAACAAGAGGCCATTTGTGGTCTCTAAAGTGATTTAAAATTATGCATGTGCGCAGGATTTGTTCATCCTCACTATAGGAAGGAACTTTTATTGGAGCTCCAACGGCTTCATCAAGGATCTAGGAGTGTAGCCTAGTATTTCAAAGATTTAGAAGTAACTTTGACTAAAATTAATATGCATGAAAGTAAAGAGTCAAATATTGCTAGATTTGTGTGTGGATTACGGCGAGAAATACAAGATGACGTAGAATTAGAAGAGTATACTTCTTTGGAAAAATTAGTTCACCTAGCCATCAATGTTGAATCACAAGTTTTGAAGAGAAATTATTTTTAAAAAATACTCATATGATGGCTTTTACAAATCATCTTGGAAGGACAAACACAAAATTCAAAACCAAGACTCTCCTTCCAATTTCTCAAAAGAAACCACCTCACATCATAAAAATTCTAAAGATAAATCTTCTAATTCTACTCCTAAATCACCCACCAAATCTTCAATTCAAAAATGCTTTAAATGTCTAGGTTTTGGGCACATTTCTGTAATTTCCAAGTAAAAGAGCAATGATGGTTAAAGGCGGGATAGTCGTGAGTGACCATAGTCCCCAATCATCTACAACTAGCTCCCCTTCCTCTTCAAAAGCCCCAAGTGAGGACGAGTGTGAAATACCATGTGAAGGTGATTACTTAGTAGTAAGACGCATGTTAGGGAAACTTCAAAAACCTTTTGATGAAAGTCAAAGGGAAAATATTTTCCATACCCGGTGCCTTATTTATGACAAATTATGTTCCTTGATAATTGATGGGGGTAGTTGTACAAATGTGGCAAGTACAAGAGTGGTGGAGAAACTTGGATTACCCACCATTTCTGATGGAAACCAAGTAGAGGATGCTCTAGGCCATGAAGCCCAAGCCCAACAAGGGGCCCAAGCCCATCAAGGGGTCCAAGCTCAACAAGGGGCCCAAGCCCAACGAATTACTAGGAGCATGGCAAGAGCTTTGGGACAAGAGTATAATAAAATGGCTCTTCTTATTTCTTTTGTAGAATAGGGGTGTGAATGTAATAAAAAGGTG
>Ga0123342_1004044_pt1 | contig 22855 bp, 12 predicted proteins | sample Turbeawhitnodule_FD_89960 | JGI IMG/M metagenome (GOLD analysis project Ga0123342, IMG submission 89960) | Root nodule microbial communities of legume samples collected from Mexico - Turtle bean Mexico white nodule | ecosystem: Host-associated > Plants > Roots > Nodule | place: Mexico: Nepantla... | reverse complement strand
GCTGCCGCCACCGTTGTTCGCTCCCGTGACTCTTCATCAATCTTGGCTTCACACAAGATTGACGATGTTTTAAAATTTTTAATTTTTTTTAATGATTCGGCACATACAAATGCGGTTAAAGCAAATAACCGCACTTGTAAATGGTATTTATAAATGCGGCTCTATATAGCCGCATTTATATTTCTTGATTTACAAGTGCGTGTTGATCAAATGCGGTTATAAAGCCGCATTTATAAATTCAAAACAACCGCATTTGTTTTATGTTTCTGTACTAGTGTTAAGTGCTAAATATAGTTAAAGTATAAAACATGGTCATACTTCGCTTGGAAGACAATAACTTTATGAAAATAAAGATCATGTAAAGTACAAGTGTTCTAACGGACAAACAATACAACATTGTGCTATCTTTTATTACATATGATAACGTGCATAAACACATCATATGATACACAATAGACTAAGTTAACCTCATACTTTAATAAATACCTATATGCTTATTTTGTGTTGGAGGAAATGTTCGTCTTCCAAAGAGATTCATTAAAAGCATAAGTTAAAGTCACATCAAAAGATCTTTTGGAGTTTGAGATAAAAGTACTTCTTCTCTACAATTTCCAAACAACAAGCATTAACAACTTTAGAAATGACACCTGCCTCATACGACTATGCACAAGTAGAAAAAAATCAAGCGAAGGCACTTTCCAAGGAAAGATAACTTGATCCAGTTATTGGGAAGATTGTGTAAAGAAGAAGATGACATTTAGTGATGTACACATTACATTTAATGCATTTTAATCAAACAAGCTCATCAGACAAAAAATGTACACATAAAGAACTAGAATTGATTCAACGGGCATGATTCATAATAATCATCTTCCTCTAAACTTATATAAGGCATACCAAGGAGAAGAAGATAGGTAGAGACCATGTTGTATAGTTCTGAAACACTACTCAAACCTTTTGTGCCCAACTAAAGATTCATAAAAGAACACTATTGGAGTTCAATAATCTAATATAGAGAGTTTTCAATTTTTACATACGTTTTTAGACAATTGTCCTCTCTAACAAGCTTCAATGTAATAATTTGATCACCTTGCATACATTATTTTCATCTTAGTTAGGAGTGATTGTTTAACAAAGAATACTCAGATAAGTCAGGAGTGGCTTGTGTCAAGAATACTCAAGGGGTTATCCCTGAGTGACTACAAGCTCAAATAATATCCAGTTGAGCCAGGAGTGACTGGTGTCAAGAATACAAAAAGGGGGTTAGTCAGGAGTGACTACGAGACTAAAGAATACTCAGTTGATTCAGGAATGAATGATGTCAAGAATACTCAAAGGGATTAGCCAAGAGTGGCTACATGCCTAAAGAATACCCGGGTGTACTTTGCAACATTAATATCTTAGTGGAACTTAATCCGTTGATTGAGAACTAAATGTAGTATGTTTGGTCAGACAAACCAATATAAAAATTACAATGTGTGTTCTCTCTTTTTCTATCTCTTTACTTTGCATATTATTGTTATTTGTACTAACAAAGAATATGATAGTCACTGCAATATTACATATAATCAAAATGTTTTATATAAGAAAATTGGAATTGTATGATACATTACATCATATTCATTGGCAGACAATATTTGCAAAAAATGCACAAAAGTTTTGTAAACACAATTTAACCCTTCATTCTTGTGTTCTTCATATTTTCATAGGTTGTGTTCCAAATAATACTCAATCTTTGCCAAGAATGGCTACATTCCAAAAAATTCTCATTGTTTTAATCAGGAGCGATTACGTTCCAAAGAATACTCAATCTTAGATAGGAAGTACCACGTTCTAAAGAATACTCAATTTTAGCCAAGAGTGGTTATGTTCAAAAAGAATACTCAGTCTTAGCTAGGAGTGACCACATTCCAAAGAATACTCAGTGTCTTAACTAGAAGCGATTGTGTTTGAAAGAATACTTAGTGTTAGCTAGGAGTGGTTGTGTTCCAAAGAATACTTAGTCTTAGCCAATAGTAGTTTCATTTCGAAGAATACTCAGTGGATTAACTAAGAGTGTCTATATTCAAAATAATACTCGAGGTTTTATCGAAGAATTGTCGCGTTCTAAATAATATTGAAGGTTTATCCAAGAATGGATGCATCCCAAATAATACTTAAGGTTTTAGTCAAGAGTGGTTGTGTGTCCAAATAATACTCGGACTGTTTTAGTAAGGAGTGACTAATGTCCAAACAATACTTACTTGTCACAATATTAGTCTACTTAGTATATCTCTATTAGTTGATAAGGAATTGAACATAGTCCGCTTCTTACATGTGAACCAATATAAAAAAACCTTGTGTAAATATCTTTGACCCCTTATCACTTTTTATTGCATGTTATTAATCTTCATCTAACTTAAGGAGATCTTTATGAAAAATAAGTTTTAAAAAACGTTTTTGACAGTGCATATGTTAAACTTAAAAGGTTTGTATGATGATCTTCATTAGATGAATACTCTTACGAAAACGTTTTTGACAGTGCATATGATAAACTAAAGTTTTACAAAGAAAGTTAAAAAAAAATGTATTGTCCTCTAGATGTCGCCCTTACATCTATCTCCTATATGTGCTCATCTAAATTGTACAGTCATAGTAGGTTACCATACAAAAAACATATACAAGAATCAGTTATTGGAATAAATTTCTAACATAAGATAATGTATATAAAAGAAAACAATTTTATCTCGGGATACAATTAGATCTGTATGCAGCCCCGGGATGAGAGCAAGACCGCCTTCATGACCGAACTCTCCAGTTATTGCTACAAGGTCATGTCCTTTGGCCTTAAGAATGCTGGTGCCACCTACCAGAGGTTGATGGATAGAATTCTCGCCCCAATGATTGGGTATGCAGGTGTATGTGGATGACTTGAAGCTGAACCTAGAAAAATGTGTGTTTATGGTGCAAGCAGGGAAGTTCCTTGGGTTTTTGCTCACTGAACGGGGTATAGAAGTGAACCCGAACAAGTGCGCAAAGATCATAGAAATGAGGAGCCCTGCTAGTGTAAAGGAGGTCCAACCGCTAATTGGACGCATGCCTGCCTTGTCTAGATTCTTGTCAGCTGGTGGAGATAAGGGGTACCATTATTTTCAATGTTTGAACAAGAATAACCGTTTTATATGGACTCACGAGTGTGAATAGGCATTCATCAGATTGAAGGAGTACCTGACCAACCCACCTGTTCTCTGTAAGCCGTTGTCCGGTACTCCCCTTCGTCTTTACTTTGTAGTCATAGATCGAACAATCAGCTTGGTCATTGTGCAAGAGCAAGACAGGGTCCAGAAGCTTGCTACTTCGTGAGCAAGGTATTGCAAGGGCCATAGGCGCGATATCAGGCTAGGTCGCCTTGGCGGTGGTATTCGCAGCTCGACGACTCTGCAACTACTTCCAGAGTTTTACTGTAATAGCGATGACTGATATGCTCATCCACAAGGTCCTTCAAAAGCCCGACATAACAGGTCGGATGGTTCGTTGGGTAGTTGAGTTGTCTGAGTTTGACATGCAGTATGAACCCCGAGGGCCTATCAAGGGTCAGGTATATGCTTATTTTGTGGCAGAGCTATCATCTGAGGGTACCCAGCCAAATGGTAATGACTTCTAGTGGGTCCGTTCAGTGGATGGATCTTCTAACAAACAAGGAAGCGGTGTTGTGGTCATTCAAGAAGGGCCAAGTGGGTTGTTAATCGAGCAGGACCTGAGGTTTGCCTTCAAAGCCAACAACAATCAAGTTGAATACGAAGTCGTGATAGCTGGGATGTTGTTGGCTAAGGAGTTGGGTGCTCGAAGCTTGTTGGTGAAGAGTGACTCGCTGTTGGTTATTGCACAGGTCACAGTTGAGTACCAGGCTAAAGACCCGCAGTTGGCCTCATACCTCAGGTACGTTGTGTTTCTGAAAGTAGCTTTCTCCACGTTCGAGCTGGTGCATGTCCCAAGCGAACATAATTCCCGAGAGGACTTGTTGTCTAAGTTGGAAAACTCAAGGAAGGGAGGTCGACAGAGGTCAGTCATTCAGGAGACCTTGAAGTCGCCTAGGACTACTGCAGAGGGGATAACAGAGGTCAGCCACGTAGAAGTCTTGGGACTAAGCTCGGAACAAGGGAGGAGACACCGGTCGTTAACACAGGAGACCCTGAAGGTGCCCAGAATAACCACCTATGGTGTGATAGAAGAAGAGTTTATGGAGGTTCTGCAGGTCAACGTTGTGGAAACCTGGATGACACTGTATCAACGCTACCTAACTCATGGTTTGCTCCCAGTAGAGCCTACAGAGGCAAAGCCGATTAAGAGGAATGCGGGGAAGTACACCCTTGTGGATGGAAAGTTGTTTCGTCATGGTTATACCCATCCCATCCTCACTTGTGTAAGTTGGGATCAGTGTACTCGCATCATGGCAGAGCTCCATGAAGGCATCTGTGGGAGTCATGTGGGAGGAAGAGCCCTCTCGTTAAAGGTCGTCTGAGTTGGATACTATTGGCCAACTAACTATGAAGGAGGATTGTATGAGACATGCCCAACGATGCGAACAGTGTCAGAAGCATGCTGATTAGCATCATGCACCACCTAAGGAGTTGTAGTCAATATATAGCCCATGGCTTTTCCATACACGGGGAATAGACATCTTGGGTCCTTTTCCTTTGGCAATTCGCCAGATGAAATACATCGTGGTAGCCATCGAGTACTTCACAAAGTGGATAGAGGCTGAGCTAGTCGCACATATAACTACCCACAAGGTGCAACACTTTGTGTGAAAAAAACATTGTTTGCCGTTTTGGGATCCCTAGACACTTGGTGTCCGATAATGGAACTCAGTTCGCAAGTCAGATGATAAATATATGCATATCTACGGGTCTTAGTTAAATTAATATACGTATAAGTTTGTCAATTGAATACGATGCATGTTGGTTACATGATAGTTAATAGTTGTTGAGAATAAAAGAGGAGCGCCTAAAGATAAGGGTGCACATGTAAAACAAAATGTTAGCCTGTGGTTAACACCTGAAGATAATTGGTGCCCGCGACAGGTGATTTTTCTGTTAAGATAAAATATTAAATATTTTCAGTTATGCTTTCAGTTGAGATTATATTTTCATGAACGAAAGCTGTTACGGAATAGTTATAAAAAAGGCTCGAGACCCCAGGTAAAGGTACATTGTTTCTGAGCTTGAAACTGAATACTTCTTAAATTCTAGTAAGCTCTTACTGACTTCATTGTCGGAGTGTAATCAACAAGTAGGGTCTCCTCTGTTTCAACGGAGTCGCGTTCCAGTGCAACAAGACGTAGAATAGATTCTAAAAGAGGCAGATCAAAGCTAGAGTTTGTCGCCAAGGTCAACCGACGAGAAAATCAACCGAAAAGAAGATAACTTATAAGTTAAAAACTTCAAAAATAAATTATTTTAGATACTTGTTAAATATTTTTTTATTGATCAAACTATCTTATAAATTAATCAAACAAGCTAGTATATATTTTATTAAGCTTATCAAACACAGTGTAATTGTATTTATTTTAAAGAATTTGAAAAGGAAAAACTAGCTAGTCAAATATGATCCAAAATATCACGATGAGGACTTTTCAAAAGTTTTTTGTATTGGTTAAATATTCAACTGATATAAAAATATTTATATAAATAAAAATAATATCATACAGTTTAAATAGATTTTTAAACAATTGACATTGAAAAATATTATAATTAATTTTTTAAAGTAGTTTTTTTTTGTTTCCATACGTTTATTTAAAGGTTATACGTATAATAAGGGGTAAATTTAGTGTAAGACAAAAAAAGGAATAATTAAAGTGGCATAGTTGAAATATTAATAGATGTCATTCATGTTAGATATAATAATGGTAATAGGCAAATCCTAACTTTCTAAGGATATAAACATTTAAAAGAAAGAATTATTTGTCTTGGTTAAGTTGATACTTTGTAATTGATTTTGGGTTTAAATCTTAACTCTAAGTAAAATAATAATATTATTGTTTAACGTGAATATTTTTATAAAAAAATAGGCTAACGATGACATTATTTATACGAATTATATTCACGATACTCTACTGTATACGTACTGGTAGTCTTTAAGCCATTATTATTCATCTGGTCCCTAATCTGTTAGGTAGGTACCCTTGAGTTTTTTTTTTATAGTGAGGCTAACTAAAAATACGGCGTTATTTTATGTGCATTATTATTTTGATCAAGACAACATGGTTGGGTTTGAGTAACATTTATTTTTATTTTAAAAGTAAAATTGAAGGAAAACAATTATTACTTTGTTAAACTATTTTGTTTTCAATTTTGTCTAAGAAACTAATTTTTATTCGACATTAGTAAATACTGTAAGTACATGGTACAACAAATAAGTACGGATATTATTATTATTCTTGAGAAAAAACTGAAATAAATCAAATCGAGTTACTGAAAAAGTGTTAGGAAATGCTGGCCAAGCAATAAAGAAGTGGCAAAAAGGAACTTTACTAGGTAGATAGAAAATCCACTATACAGACTTTATCTTATTATAAATTCAATCGAAAAAAAATAATTTCTATATATGGAAAACTAGAAGTATAATAAAAGAGATGGCATAACCTAAACATAAATACCACTAAACACTATTATTATTAATAAAAAAATCACAATTTTAAAAATACTCCAAATTCTGAAGTACTTTTATTTTAATTGTTTCAAATTTAAAAATACTACATTTGGATAAATCAATTCAAATTCATTGAGTTTTAATTTTATTATTTTGGGTTTCAATTATCATCCAATATAAAAAATTATTTCAATATTAAATAATATTTAATAATTTAAAAATATTAGTTGGAAATATTTTTTAATTGATATTATTTGAGTTATTTTTAGGCATAAGAAATAAACCATTTTCATGGAAATTGTCTAAATTTGTCTCTATTTTGATGGAGACGGTCATATTAGAGCATCTATATAAATGAGTTGAAAATACTAGAAAAAAAAAACTAAAACTACAAAAAAAATAAAAAAAATTCAACTGTGTATATACTTTTAATGAAAAAGCTAGAGTATATGTGAAGTATTTACCCATTTAAGGAAACCATACAACCTATCATCTCTTAGAGCATTATTTTCCTAAAAAACACCTACTATAACTAGCTACTTTAGAATATTTGAATGATTTGTCTACTAGTTATAACCAACTTTTTATTAGTAGAACCCTTTAAGAGTTCTTAAAGGAGAATTATATGTAGTCCAAGTGTTGAGGACAAACCAATACAAATGTGTTGTCTTATTTTCTATCATTAAACACTTTCTGTTAAACGATCTAGTGTCTTACAAGAAAAAAATATTTAGTGTTCTATTCAACCCCTTTTTCTAAGCATTTGATATATATGACCTTGGATAAAGCTCAATTACTTTACTGCATAACCCAATAAATTACTGTGAGTGTAGCTGAATTGAATGCTGAAGAGATTCATAAATATGTGATATCATAAGTTAGTGCTAGAGGTACTGCAAAACCTCTAGATTTTTCCAGTTTAATTTTTGAGTTGTACAAAGAATTTTGAGACAAGTACTGAGCTATCCAATGTGTATGATTAGGCCTCCCATCAACAAATCTTACATCTTGACTACCAATCCAAATGGCAATCAGGTGCGAAGAAGGAGGATAGTCTTACTAAGAAGAGAGGAGTATGCAACTGAACAAGCCAGCTACAACAATATACATAACTTCAAGAAGCTGAAAATTTTGAAAATATTGGTCAACCACTGACTGCAGAAGAACCAGAGGAAGCTAAATCCTCTGCCACAAACAGTGAGGAGTTTGTTAAAAGCATTTTTGAAGAAATGAGGACACTTAAAGAAGCTACATATTCCAAGCAAGAGATGATTGAATTGTTATCTAAACATTAAATAGTCGTATAAGTTGTAATTAGCTTAACTATATATAATTGTGTGTAATATAATAACATATGATCTTAAATGCTGTCACAAGTTGTTGAACTAACATGTTTCAAAAGGTAATAGAAGCTCCAAAGTGAAACACATTGCAGAAGTTCACTCAAGAATCTGAGTCATTGCATCAATTGAGCACTTACCTGAGAGAGCCACAAAGCAAGAAGGCAAAACATGCAAGTTACTTCAAAATCTTAAACTAATTTTGTGTTGATTTTTAAGTTCAAAAGTTAGCACATAGCATGGATCACAAAATATTGGCTTTTTTTGTTTCTAAAACGTAAAAGCTAGAAACAGATCAATATGATAGACTCATTAAAAATGATTAACTCATACCCTAATCTTAAGCAAGGAAGAGAGTGTGAGGAGTATAAAAAGGAAATAATTGGTTGAAAAAAAAAAGAACAAGGGTTATTAAGTAGAAAAGATAGACATAAAGGTCAAAGTGAGAAAGTTGATACATCTACCTTTGCCAAAAGCAACACACAGACTAGTTCATTATAAGAAAATCATTAAATAAAAATTAATTTTAGAGATAAAAAATAATGAGTTGTTATATTGACTAAATTAGAGACCATTTTAAACTATTTTTTTTTTGTTTCTAAATTAGTTTCTATTATTGTTAAATGATTTCTAAATTTTTATCTAACTAGCGATCAAAGTTTTGCTACCAAATTTAAAATATAAATAATTGGTATCTAATTAGTTTCTATTATTTCCTTGCTGAAATTAGTTTCTATTATTTCATCTAGAGACTAATTAAGTTGTGGTGTTAGTTTGCTAGGAAGGTCTATTTTTTGGTTAAGGTTTGTAGGTTTATTGATAAGTTCTAAGGAGAAAGGTGGGATTTAATATGTTTTTTCTGTGTATAAGGGTTGAATATTCTTAATGGTTCATATTTAAACTTAAAAGAAGTCTCATTATAGAAGAGGAGACATGTCCTGATCATTTATTATTTGGGAGAATCATTAATTTTAAGATTGAAATTTCCATTTTACGTGATTATTAGAAATCATTTTAATTTATAGTTCGTACCCAAAAAAGCCTGTAGGCAACGCATACGACGATACCTAACAAGTATGAAGCTTGAACCATACAGCACAAAAAGAGGAGCAAGAGCTGGAGACGAAAGACAAAGGCTGAAAAATGTGAAACTTGTACAGAGCTTGGTGGTTGGGGGAAACTAATAATGGAGTTCAATAAATAATGAGAAATGTTACTTGAGGTAGGTACTTGCTAGTACTAAATTTTAATCTTGGTAGTGACGGCTAGGATATAGGGATGAGAAAATTAACAAATGTTGAGCTTTGGGACTCTAGATTAACATATCAATAAATACATGATAATGTGAAGCAACTTATATGTTTCATTACTAACACTACAAGAAAATCATGAAATAGAAACCAATTCGTAAAAACCAAAATAATTAGTTATAATAATAACTAAATTAGAGACATTTTAGAAACTAAAAAAAAAATTGATTTCTAAATTAGTTTATATTATTTTTTATTATTGTAAAATAGTTTCTAAATTGATATCTAATTAGCAACCAAGGTTTTTGCTACCAAATTTAGAAACTAAATAATTGGTAGTTAAAACCTTAGTTGTTAATTATATATCAATTTAAAAACTATTTAACAATAATAGAAACTAATTTGGAAACCATTTTTTTTTTAAGTTTCTAAAATGGTCTCTATTTTAGTTTTTATTGTAACTAATTATTTTGGTATCTAAAAATTGGTTTCTATTTCATGATTTTCTTGTAGTGTAAATATTTCAAGATTATTTACTAAAATCTTGTTTAAAGAGTTCTAAACCTTCTAAATATGGTAGAACGTAGCCAACCTCTATCATATGTATATATGATATAGATTGTTTAATCTTTTAGTTATTATTCTTCCTCTTAGGTTTACCTTTTACTTGTTATGTTTGTAAGTTTATCTGTAATCATACTGTTATCATTCTTTGTTTGTGTGATAGATGCAAAGGCAGTGAATATGTCTATAAAAAAGATTTTGATAAAAATAATATTCAGTCTCTAATCAATTACTGTGGTGTATATCCAAATTGATTTTATGATCGATAATTATATATTGAAATGAAATCGATTTCGTTGTTGGTTTAACTACCTGAGAGCTAATGCTGCGTTAGGGTTATATCACCACACACAACTCCTGCTAAATGTGTTTCAATTTCAGCACGTCAAAAGAATTGAAAATTCAAGAATGGGACAAGTCTACACAGATTTAACTACCCATGGTTTGCGCATATTCTGTTGTGATAAAAAATTATGTAACTCTATGTTTAATTAAATATAATTATGTTATTTTCCTTAACGATTTTTTCCTACGTTTTTTACGTCTGAGTTGGGGCAAGAAATGGAAGTGCAACTGCTGCAATGCTGCACATGATCATGAAATACAAGATTCGATGATTAGAAGTTCATAATCATAATTACTCGTTTCGAATATTAATATTCACTTATTTTCTTTAAATAATGTTCCACGCAAATTTTTCTTAGGGAACTAATCTGAGACCTGAATGGCATTAATTAATCAGTAGTTGATCAAATGGCAAAGTTGAGATGAAAGGCTGAAGCGTATGAAGTAAATGTGTAGTTGAACATTCATAGAGCATAATATAAAAGAGGTACAGTAGAAGCAGTAGTGGCAAACTCATGAGTAGAAAAGAAGGTAAAAACACACACTGAAAATAAAGATGTAGTCATAAGCTAATACAGTTCTGTGACAGTGAAACACGAAAGAAATACTGGCATGTCTATGGAAGTTTTGAAGGTGTTTAAGGGCTAGAGGTAGAAGGTGGTGGGGAGAAGAAGGAGGAGAAGGGGAGGGTTGGCATTGATGGCAGGTTTGGCAATGAAGCTGCAAGAGGAGGGAGATTGAGTGTTGGAAGTGATGGAAAAGTTGGCATGGTAGGGATGGTGGGCAAAGGAGGAACATTTCCCTGAGGCAGTGTTGGGTTTGAAGGCAAAGGTGGAAGTGCTGTTGGGTTAGGCAGAGTGGTGGGAGTGCCAGGCAAATTAGGCACTGTGGTTGTTTGCAAAAGGTGGCGAGATGCTAGGCTCAGACTCATGCTTGAGAAGCTCACAATCACAAGAAAGAAAGGTGTGATGAAGGATTTGGCTGAGGCCATGGTTGATGAGTTGAGAAGAGTTGGTAGTGTCTTTTGAGAGGGTATTTGTTTTGAGATTGTATGAGTTTTGAGGGTAGTGCTTGGTCTTATATAGAGCAAGAGAGGTTAAGTTCTATAATTAGTTAGTGTGAAAAAGGTGCTATGGTTTGGACAACCACCAGAGCTATAAGTATTTTATGTGGTGACCAACTCTTTCTGTTTTGTATGTTACAAAGTAAAAAGGGATAAAATAATTGTGCTTATTTATTTATGGATTTGGTAGCTCTGGGAAGAGTTTGAGTTGGAGGTGAGGGAATATATGAGGGTTGGTTATCTAAATTGAGTTAACTCTTGCCATTATATGTCTTCCTTTAATGCACTATTGATTAAAATGGTTAAGTTTGTATACTATTTTATACCTTGGTTGTTTTGCTCAACAATAATGTTTACCAATATATTGAAGCATTAATGTGTAGATGAAATAATAGAAACACTTTACTTATTTTGTCATTAATTGGCATAGCTATTATATATGTTATGTACATTTTTATATGCATATTCATAGATGCATAAACTCATCAATAAATGTTTATAAAAATAAAAGATTCAAATTTATATCATAAATTAAAATTAACTTTGATCTTTTGTTTGAATAAATGAAAATTAGAAAAAAGTAAAGTACAAATAAATGAGATAGACAAGAATATAAATAGAAAGGAAAAAGATAAATGGACATCTTTGGGATGAATTACCGTGAAATATCCTTTAATTCATATTTATTGTTATAAAAATAAAAATAAATAAATAGACATCATTTAAAATACAGACATCCAACACCTTTAAAAGATATTTTCTCTCTGTTAAGTTTTTCTTTTATTAAATATTAATTAGTAAATTATAAGCTGTCCGTCATTAATCTTTTAAGTTTTTTTTTATTATTTAAAAATAGGCAAATTTTTAGAATGTTCGGATTTTAACATGATATGATAAGTAAAAGGGAAAGAAAAATCAAGTTTTCACTCAATTCATTTGGTCAGGTAAAAAAATAAGAATTTTTTTCTTGAAATTAATTAAATTTATTATCTGCATATATAGATTTAGAGGTAGAGAAAAGAATAAAAAAGGATTGTAGTTTTAAAATTTGTTTGCCCTTTTCTCCATTTTCTTCCCATCAATAAAGAATTTGCTTTCAACGTAGAATCTACATTTGTTTTTTCTTCCCATCAAACTTTATTTTTCTTTAAAATTAGTTTAATTCATCATGTATATATAACTAGTATCCCATTAATATATAATAATTCATCCTCAATAGATTTAGGTTCAGCTTGAACTACAAAGGTGATAACAAAACAAATATCATGTAGACATTTTCTTATACTCCCTTTCCTACATCACTTATTACATTGTCTAGAGACAAGTCTTTATGCCTTGTATTTTTTCATTGAAATACAACAAAGGTAAGTTAGCATGTCCTTGAGAGAAATGAATATTTGGGTCCACTATCGAGCAAAAATACTATCGAGCTCTTAAGCCAACAGTCAAAGACCCATATTTAGAAAAAAGATTTTGGTCCACGCATCAATTTGGGTCGATAACCATTAGTAACCTTTCTTGAAGATTTTGGCTTCCCTATAAACTTTCACTAGGAACACTAACTTTTCTAATATGAAAATATTGAGGTGTGATCTTTCTTTAGGAAATAAAAACATGTATTAAAAGGAGTGTTGAAGGATTTTTTAAGTAAAAAGAAAATTTAATAAGACTATTATTTTCTTTGAAATTCATTTTCATAGCCAAGAGTGCATCTAAATTGACTCTTCCCATAATAAATTTTACAACAATTTTGTTCAAATATTCAAAAAAAATTTCATCCAAAACATTAGTCAATGGTTAACAAGTAAACACAAACACATGGAAAAATTTTGTAAACCAATTCAAGATTTTCGAAATTTGTTTTTGAATTTTTCAATTCTCTTTCTAGATCACTTACTTTGTTCTTAAGCCAATTGCTCATGTACGAGTCTATTGTTTGAACAAGCAAGCTTGTTAGTCTCATGGTGCAAATTATTAAATGCATCTAACAACTTATCATAATTGGAGTCAATTTTAAAGTTAGAAGAATTTACACTACATAAAGTTTCATAATCAACCATTAAACATATATAATCATCGAGTTTACATCCAGTCTATAGAATTTTCTCCAAAAACAAGTTTATCTCTGAGTTATCTCGTCTAGGGTGAGTGGAAACTTAAACTCGAACGATTTAATGAGTTAACTCACGAGTTTGATAATCATGTTTGTGTGTATTATTAATAATATAATATTAGTAAAAAAATATTGCCTACAGATCTATTCATAGGTAATTTACCTATAGATCTATATTTGTGGGTATTACCTACAAAATCATATCCATGGGTATTAATGTTGGTCTAATTCAAAAAGTGTACTGAGTCAGAAGTAATAATTTGTCTTAAAAGATCCACAAGAAACATTTCTCTTAAAATTTTAGTGTGTAAAACGCACTAGATATTGAAATATGTGCAATGAATTGATTCAAGAGATATGAACATTGTTTTAATAAAATATGTGTGTGATTTAAATAAAAAGCACAATAAATGATTATGAGAATTTGATTGATAGAATTGAGATTGAAATTAATCTTTCTCACTCATCTGTATTTTAGTAAATAAAACCATACAACATTCTTACTTATTTGATATTATAAATAAATATCATCTTAATGCATAGGAGTTTGAAACGATTACATTCAATCCCAAAGAAAAGGAATTAGTCACTCATAGTAGCATTTACATGCAGCAAAAGATGATTGAAAGCAAAAGAAGAAGATTCAAAATGTTTCTCCTTGACGACTTTCTCCTAGGGTTTCCTTCCTCTCCTTTCTCTTTGTCTTAGGCCCCTTTTTAACCTAATTGGACTTGAGCTAAGTGACATCTCTATTCATAATATATCTCTTTTGCTTCATCTCTCCTTAAATTCCTAAAAAATAACACAAAATTGGGATTAAATAGTTCTATTAATCTCATAACTCCATAATATATTATTGAATTCTAATTTTTCAAATTAGGGTTGAGTCATAGCTTAACCAACCATTAAAATCAATAAATGTCTAACTTTTTACATAAAATATGTAAATTGATTTTATTACATTAGTTGTAGGAAAGGTTGTAGACTAGACGATTTAATAGTTGTAATTTAACATTTCTATTTCATTTAATTTATTTTCCATTTATATTGCATTTTTTTTCATGCCTTTATTTTTTTATCATTTATATTTCAGTTTTTACATTTTCTTGTGTTGTTAGTTACACTATACATCAAAGGATTGTGTATAGACGGGATAATACTCACTCTATTTTATTTTTCAATTTGTTTTAAAATTTGTTTAATTCTAATTTTTCCCTCTTGTTAATTTGTAAATTAAAGGTTTCATATAATGATCTTTGTACATGTGATGTTACCTTGGATTCGACCTATCATAACCCTACATTAGGGGAAAACTGAATTTTATTTGAGACTGGAAATGACTAACCGTTCTATCAACTGACACACAGTATAAAAAAAAATTAAAAAAAAATTGTTGTTGTATTTATAAACAATTTTGATTTGACACTTGCCAATAGATATCCATACAAATTGTAAATCAAATTATTATTTTAAATTAATACCAATGAAATTACGATTCCAATTCCAAAGCTTTAAAGGTGTATTTACAAAATTATTTAATTAATATTTAAAATAGTAAAGAATGGATATTAGCGAAGATATACATATATTTGTCCTGTTACTAAAGAGATATGGGATAAAACAAAAATATTCGTACATGTTAAGTGCTAAATACTAGCATGATGATGAAAATAAAATTTTACTTAAATATAGGAATGAGAATGGGAAACCAATAACTTTTAATCAATCAACATCACAAGTCTAATTAGGTCCTTTTAATCAAAAATATATTTGAAAAAAACATAAAAATTATATGTGGTTTGGTTCTTGAACATTAAAAAAAATTCAAACCAAACCAAACAAATTTTTGTGGTTTAATTTAAATTGATTTTTGCTTTGTATAATTTATTATTATTATTATATGTATTATATTTAAACGTTGTGGCACAAATACTAGATAACTTATATGATCTATCTATTATAAGCCTAACAAATCTCTTCCCAACACGTACGTACAATATTGCACAAAATTCAAAATATAAAACATCAAAATTAGTTTTTCTTTATTGTTTTCTTTAAATATTATTTTATTTTAACATTTTCTTATCCAAAACTAATAATGTAACATTCATACTACTAGGTAACCTTCTTTCACCTCATTCATATGTTAAACACGATTAGATCTCTATGACAAATTTATAACTATGAATCAAGTTAGACATATTAGATTTTTCTCTCGGATACACAGTATATGAGTGAAATAATAGGTAATATAATAATATGTAATAATTGATTTGGTTCGTTTTGGATCGGTTCAAAAATTACAAATCGCAAATCAATTTGAACCATTCGATTTTGTTTAAGACTCTAGATGGTTTGGAACCAGCTAGATGGTCTAACACCCATTAGACAATGATAAAAGAGTCTATTATTTTTTATGATAACAAACACTATAAGGTGTGTGAATTTTTTTTAACAAAGATCATTCATGTGTAGAAACAAGCAAGAACACATCAAACGGTCTATTTAAATAAAAATCTATTAAACGGTCCTGTAGTAAAAAAGCATTAGACGATCTTACTGTAACTAGACGGTCTCAAAGTATGAAGGTTATAAAGGCATACTAGATGATCTTATAAGACATCTTTATAAAATCAACATGCTAGACCGTCTACAGTGTCATTTTGCTTGACGGTCTCACTGAAGTAAGCATACTAGATGATCTAACAGTAGAAGTTCACATTAGAAGATCTTGTTAGACGATCTCTGGATAACTTAACATGCTAGATGAGTCTTAAAGTCATGATAAATCAAAAGATACTATCATCTTAAATATATCATACGATCTGGTCATTGTCTTCATGCCAGACAATCTCACAGTACAAGGACATGCCAGACAATCTCGACAGACAGTCTCTAAAGACATAAAGCTAGACATCTCTAAAGCTCAAAGAAAGCTCAACAAAATAGTGCAAATGGTCATGTTAGACTATCACTGGAGCTTATACATAAAAGACAATCACTTTGTCTTCTACATGTTAGATAGTCTAACACATCAGTGAATGTCTATACTTATTATCTTCGATTGTTTTCTGACATTGCTTTAATGTTTACGAACTTTATTTTATTATTTTAATTAATATAAATAAAAAATTTTAAATAAAATAAAAAAATTGATTTAGTTCCGAAAGTTTTTGTATCTGTGAATGTAAAACATAGCATTCTGAAAACTACAAATATTGAGTGTTTTAATGTTTTATGAATTAAATACATTTTCTATAATGATTATAAAGTATTTTAAATATATTTATTCCTTAAAGATTAAGATTAAAAAAGTATTAGAAAGTTTTTTAATATGCAATGTTTAACTGGTGAGTTTTAAGAAAATAAAGACACATTTCTTCATTGTATTCAAGCATTTTTTAGAAAATATATTTGAGGAAATATAGCTAGGTTAAGTTTGATTTTTCTCAACATTTAAATCTTATACAAAGTTTGAAATTATTTTTACAGTGAAATTTCTATAATGGAAAATTTAGATAATTAAAAGATATCAAAGATAATGTTTTTGTGATACCCATGTTTTTATAATGATTATTATTATCTCTTATATTCATAATGATTCTAGAAAATGTTAAAGGAACTTAAAGACACATATGAAGTTCAAATTTGAAGTTTCCTATTTGAGTGTCTAGTAGAAAAAGATGAAGCTACAATATGAGATTTGCTCGAATGAAGTTAAGAGCAATATCAAGTTGCTGTGAACGAAGATTTACAATGAGAAAAAGGATTTCAAGCGCGACGAATGATTAAAGACGCATTAAAGGTTAGTATCAAAACTTTCATTATTGAGCGTCTAATATGAGAAAGACAATGAACTGTACAGTAAAAGAGAATACTCAAGTTCATAAATGACAAAGTCTCAACGTTCAAATCTCTACAAATGAAGAAACAATTGCAAAGATCAAATATGTGATTAGGACTCGAAGATTACATCAAAGCCAAAGTTTGCTATTAGAGTCTCTACTACATGATGGAAGATATTCGAGTCAAGAAGACTTAATGCTTCAATGCACAAATTTGAGCAAAGAAGGAAAAAATTTAAAGTGTCACTCACATTCAACACACGCAGGAGATATTTCAAGAGTTTTTATTCTAAGCGTCTAACAGATACTTGAAGAAAAGAAAATACACAAAGCTTCAACGGTCACATTTTTTGAAAGCTATATAAAGACCTTAAAGATGAAGAACGTAAATAGAGAACAAGAGAAATAAAATGAAATTGAGAAAAATATAATTGTGTCAAAAGATAGTTGTGCTTGTACATTTTATTTTAGAGCGTCTAATGAATTGGGTAGTGAGCCAAACATTGTAAATCTTTCACTATGTGAAACATACTCTGTTGACATTCATTGTTCTATCTTTTTTAGAGTGTTTTCTCATATCTTTGAGAGGTCTTGATCTCAGAGGAAGATTAAGACCGTTGTACTTGGAGAGGTGTAAAAATATTTGTCCTAGAGAGGTGTTAAAACTCGTTTAGTGAAAAGTTCTTAAGCAGTTTGCTTAAGGAGACTGAACGTAGCCCAAGTTGTAGGGTGAATAAGTATAAATATGTTCATACTTTTTATACTCTATACTTTATTAGACGTTGCATTTGTTCTGCTTGTTAATTTGCTAATTGAGTTCAGAATCCATTCAACCTTCTCCGTTCTAGAGCCAATTGCACCTTCAAATTTTGAAAAAACATCCAAATCAAGCATTTTTTATTTTATTTTAATCATTTATTACTTTTTTGTATCAATTTTGGTTTTCTCTTAGTTAGTTCGATTCTAAACACCCATAGTAGATGATCTATAATGACTAAAATGTTTACCAAATCCTAATTTATAAAGATTGTCTTTGGATAAAACCTTTTGTTGTGATCATTCTTCCTATAATAGTAACATCTAATAAACTATACAACTCATCCCTTTGAGTCTTTAACTTTGACCTTATTTTACCTATTTGATTATCTCTAGTAGACTTTCTTTTCCTTGCTACAAGGTCATCTCCAATATAAACGCCTTAACATTAAACTTATTGCTAAACTCCTTTGAACATTTATCCCATACAACGGGGTCCTCTTGGAATAATTACATGTCTTAGGCAAAAAAACACAACAACAACAGTTCGTGATTCTCGTGATCAATATTTTACTAGACTAATATTAAAAATTGTTTATCTTACAATGCTAAACAATGAAACGGAAAATAGTAAGTAGAATGAAAAGAAGCATAATCATTTTTGTTTTAGAAAGGAAAGAAACTTTTTGTGTGTGTTTCTCTCCCACCTTAAACGGCTCATATGATGGTTTGATGAAGTTAAAATAACCACAAAGGAAACATGTTCTTTGTTGGTGAGGGAAAGCCAAAGGTTATTTTTGGGAAGGTAAAAGAAGAATTGGTTTGCACGTAGATGAAATAGATCAATATTCAAATGGTTGATAGTGTGGGGAAGACAAACTATGTAATGAATGGTTCACTTTAATACTAATTCAATTTCAATTATACCTGATTTTATTTTTAAATGGCACAAGAATCGCTTTAAAAATGAATTTTAAATTTAATTTAAGTTTATAAATAAAATTTATATTTATTTATATATTGTAATTTGATATTTATTTAAGTTTATAAATTAAATTTATTTATAAGATTCAACAAAAAAAAAGGAAGAAGATCGTTGTAATAATGAGTTCAAGAATTGCAATGAGTATTTGCAAACGGGGAAATATCTATCTTTATATTTATTGTTTATGTTTAATTTCATGGAAAAAAAACATACAGTTTCATCTATAAATTCCAACTCAGTCACCACTTTCACGGTATAATTTGTTGAATGACACCATCCAAAATTTGTACCCTAGATTTTTTTTAATTAACAATAAATAAATTAATTAAATTTGACATTTTAAAGATGACCAATCCGTTTTTTTTATCAGCAAGAAAAAATAAATAAATATGTGTCTAATCCTTATATAGAGAAATAACTCTTAGCCTCTTCCAAAACAGGCAGAAAACCTCCTTCAGACAACTAATAAACGCACTCCACTAAACTCATAAACTTATTATAGTGCTAATCAACAATGTAATACATCAACTAACCAACCTCATATAAACCAAATGATCAAGACACCAATCAGAATAATAGAAAAAACAGCGTGTGACTTAGAAGTAATCCAAGACCAAACCTTTAATTGAACCATGGCAAATATTTCTAACACATCAACCACACCCCCTTTAAAAATGATATTATTCATGTACTTCTAAATCTCACTTACTACTGCAATCTAAATCGTTCCCCAAACGTCATTAACTGAATCAGAAGCGCAACACATCCTAAATTGAACAAAGTTAAATCAAGGATTATTGTGACTCACGGACGTCACTCCAAGCCAAGCATAACATTGACTCCAAATGAGCCAAACTATTCTGCACTCACAAAATAAATGATGGCAAGACTCCTCTTTCACCCCACATAACCTACACAAAGGACTTTCGACTACTATCCCACGCCTTTCCAAATTGATTCTAGTAGCAATCTTAATTTCCAATACCCTTCATGCAGTGAACCGTGCAGAAGACAAAGCCATACACCTCCAAAACTTTTTGCACACATAGAAATCCTTCCCTTCTTGACCCCTTCTTAAACGATTATAAGCAGATTTAACCGTATAGGTTAAAAGCTCCCCATCCTTTCAAACTCGGTTATCCTCCTCTTCCAGGTTCAATCTCAACCCTTGAAAAACCTAGAAAAAATGACTCGCTAGGGGCTTTTCCCATTCGAAAAGACTCATTCTTCAAGCTAAGTGCCAATCCCAAATCCTGTTATATTCCAAACTCCAAGCTCGACCACCTTAGAATCTTTGGAGGAACTCAAGGAGAACAACCTCGGATATATACACTCTTCAAAACACCACAACCTGACCAGTTGTCCTCCTAGAAGGAGATCTCCTTCCAGTTATCAATCTTCCACTTGAAAGCATCTTCAAAATTCTGACCCCAACCCTCCAAAATCCAAACCTTATTCAAATCTCTCCACCAGAGAGAGTCCCTACTATTTTTCCCGCCCTCTCTCAGACTTTTCCAACCTCCATATTTGGATTGAAGAACCTCCTTCCACAAACCACCCTTATCTGTCCCCAAACGCCAAATCCATTTCCCTAGTAACGCAAAGTTGAAAACCCTTAAATCTATGATTCCGAGGCCTCCAGCCTCGCGTGGCTCACAAACCTTTTTCCATGAAGTCCAGACAATCTTTCTCCTGTTTGACCCCTATCCCCATAAAAAATTTCTTTGAATCCTCATTATCTCATTTGCCACCACGGATGGCATTTTGAATAGAGACAAGTAGAATAACAGAATAGAAGAAAGTACAGATTTAATCAGGCAAATCCTCCCAGTCATTAACAAAAGGGGTTACCATCACGTCACAATTAAGAATCACCGCAAAATGTTGGATCGTTAGCTGATCGATCCCCAACCCGCCAATCTTAGTCTTCAAAAAATTCACTTTAAGCCCGGAAGTAAGTTCAAAGTCGCCTTGATATTAAAGACACTTTTAGAATTAGCTTCACAAAATAATAAGGTATCGTCAGCGTACTGTAACATGTTAACCTTCACTTTCTTCCTTCCAATCTCCAAGCTATCAATCAAGTTTTTCTCAACTGCCATCCTTGACACACCTGCCAAACCTTCTTCTGCAATGGATCACCTTGACGAAGCCCCCTCTTTAGATAAAACTCCTTAGTCAGACTACCATTCACAAGCACTGATACTGAAGCTGATTCTAAACAACACTTAATCAAGTGAATCCATTTGCCACAAAAACCAACCTTTTCTAACATATAATATAAAAACTCTCAACTGACAAAGTTATATGCCTTCTCATAATCAACTTTAAACAAAATGCAACTTCTTTTCTTTCTCTTCATTTCTTCCAAAACTTCATTGGCCACTAAAACACTATCCAGCAAACCCCTCCCTTCGAAAAAAGCCGACTGTCTAACATCAATAACTTTACTTATCACATTTTTCAATCGTAAATACAACACTTTCGAAATTATTTTATATAAACACTCAACCAGCGAAATAGGTCTAAACTCGCCAAGCTGCCGAGGATTGTCAACTTTAAGGATCAAGCACAGGAACGACGCGTTTGACCCCTAGGCCATTTATCACTGACCGCAAACTCTTTCATTATCGACACCACATCCTTTTTAATGAAATCCCAACTGGATTTAATGAAGCCAAAATTAAAATCATCTGAGTCAGGACTCTTCGATCTGTCACAATTCCAAATTGCTTCCCTAATTTCTTCTTAAAAAAATCACCAACCAACATCTTGTTATCACCCACCCATATACATATACATAGTTAAAAAAACAAACCCAATGACTCTAAGCCACCCAAAACCATGTTCCACATGCAGTGTTATCAACGTATTCAATTTTTATTGCTGTCATCTATGATGCAGAAAAAATTCTCTATTTCTCTTCCTATCATTCATACCTTTGCACTCTTTACACCTTCTACCTATGCAGTGACAGTTTTGGTGTCTTGACTGTGAAGACTTTTTTTTTATTAGTAATAAATAAATACAAATATTTTAGAGATGTTTAACTTTTACACAAAAACCTACATCAAACTAAAAGAAAAATAGATGTGAACAAATATAACCTATTCAAAATTAACTACAAATCACTGTTAGACACTTACATTCCTCCAATCCAACAATAAAACAGATTCAAAGGCTAAAACAGAAAAGTTTTAAACTTGGGTTTACTACAGCCCACCCAATTCTACCAAGATTTCACAGCTTACTCAAAAGCACCCACCCAATCCAAAATTCTAAGGTTGATTCCCAGCTTAAAATAAAATAAAGCCCAATGCCTTATTGGAAGACTTCACTTCTTTGATGTAGAGTTCTCCACTTTTGATCATTTATTTTCACAAATTCTGATTCCATATTAAGTCTTAGGTTGCTGGCACCGCAAACAGCAGCAGTTTATTACCATTTATTGATCTGTTTGATATTGACATGGGGTAGCCTGGGGTAACTATAAGCATTACAACTACTAATTACTTCACCATAGAGTATTGTGGTGCCTTCGTCCTATATTAATGTTGGATTGCCAAACACGTAACAAACCATATTAATAATTAATTGAATATTCAATAATATTAAGCACGTATACATTTGCTTATCATTAATTTCCATAAAATGGTTGGTTAATTCTTTTTAATAGAATATTCTTTTTTCTCGGAGGAAGCTCAAAAGATGGGACTTATTGATGTTTGGCTTGAATGTGATTCTGTCTTGGTTTGTGCTGCGTTTACTCTAGGACTAATGTTCCAAGGATGCTTCGTAATCGATTGAATACTTGTCTTAATTTCTGTGGGACAATCAGATCTAGGGTTACTCATATTTTTCGTGAGGGGAATGCATGTGCTGATAAGTTGGCTAATTTAGGGTTCATTCATAGAGAATCATTTCATTGGTATAATAGACTTCCATCTAGTCTGTTCTTAGAATT
>Ga0123342_1004043_pt1 | contig 22858 bp, 14 predicted proteins | sample Turbeawhitnodule_FD_89960 | JGI IMG/M metagenome (GOLD analysis project Ga0123342, IMG submission 89960) | Root nodule microbial communities of legume samples collected from Mexico - Turtle bean Mexico white nodule | ecosystem: Host-associated > Plants > Roots > Nodule | place: Mexico: Nepantla... | reverse complement strand
CTGTACAAATCAAATAAAATAAAATCACTAACAAATCTGTCCTAATAAATATAAAATGGAATCTGCACTTAATTATAACATAATTCTCCTAATTATGCAATAATTCTCCTAATTATGCAACACCTTTTTTTGTCTTGCCTGGAGCAACTGAAGTCACAGAAGTTAAGGCAAGACTTTGTCTAAACTCCAAGTCTTCATTTATACATATTTTTTAAAGGTCATGGAAATAAATTTTGGTGCCATTAATAGTTGTCTGAGTTCTGCAATTTCAGAGTTCATTAGGATTAATAATTGATAGAAATGGTTCAGAATCTAAAGTAAAGAATGATTTAAACCAGATCCTTTTTGTTGTGCCAATGTGGTAGCAGCCTTAGGCTAGGGTTAAAAGTCAAACAAAATGAATAATTTACCTAGATATTCAAGAGTTCAGGATCCCCACTCTTTAATCTTCTCATCCTTTCTCAAAATGATAAGATGACTTCTCTATCAACCTCCCTCTTTATTTATAAGCTACATGCGATATTTCTTCTACTATCTCCACCCATCCAATTACCCTAACTAACTAACTCCCTTAGAAAGACATGTAACAAACTAATAAGGGGTACTTATCGATAATATGAGAGTATCAATGACACTAAGTATTAGGACTTAAATGAAGGGATCATAATTAGGGTTAGTGCAACTACTTAGTTAAGGGAACCAGTAAAATAAATATGGAGAATGAAGATTAAAAGATTATCTAGACAGAGTACTAGAGCATGTGCAGGGGAAACTCTTGGAAGATAACTTTTTCTCCTCTTCTCTGTCGTTCTGCAATTTTTCTCTTTTTTTTTTGTTTATATACATCAATCTTTCAATGCTGTTTCATGGCTCTGAAACAATTTGTCCAACCTTCTGGATCTCATTGGCGAATCAATAGAAAATTTAAGAAGAAATGACCACAGATCAGGCCTACAGCCTTTCATTAGTTTCCAGAATTTCTGAGATTAAGAAGAGTATTGATGGAATTGAAGACCTTAAGTAGTAACTGTTGCATAAATTGCTGAAGAAGTATGGAATTGGTCTTGAAGTGGAACAGGCGAAAGCACAAATGTGGTTAGGACTTTCCTTCATCACAATCGACCAAGAAGAGGGAAAATGTGGAAGAAGGGTGTTCAGAGTTTGGCAATGATGAACTTATTCTTGGTTGAAGATGGTGCTAGTTTCAATGGAAGTGTTGCATCATTGAGTTGGATGTCAGAGCAGCAGGAAACAAAACCAGAAATGGAATGGTCGTTTGATGAGGTGCTGGAAAAACAAGAAACAAAAGCTGATCCAGATAAGTGACAGAACAGAGGATGACCCAGTAGCAGAGGTAGTAGAAGTTGAAGATGTAGATGCAACAATTAATCAGGGTCTTCAAATCTTAGATTTGGTGAATTTAGAAGAATGGGTATGTTCTGTTGTGAGAAATTTGGTGGTGTGGATTACTCACCCACATTTTCTTCGAAATAAGATATGGATTGGATAGTGGCACATGTCAATTATGGACACATGCAATAATAGAATTCCAGAAAATGGGCAGCATTTTTGCCAAATTGGCCTAGCCAAAGCTTGCCTTAGGATTTATGTTCTTGAAAAAGTAGATAGACATTGCAAGATAGAAAGGATGTATTCTGACAATTAAAAAGTTTGAGGGGAAGGGAAGGGGCAACTCTTTGTGAAGGGGAAATCCTTGTAGGAGAGTTCTTTCTCTTGTTATCAGTCATTCGATAAATTTGTTTCTATCATTCTCTCTTCTCTTTCATGGGTTCATACAATGTTCAAATAAAATATTTGACTATGGGATGCTATTGGGCTTTTCAAGATGAAGTATTCCTGGTTAGTAGAGTAAGTATGTAAGATGATGAAAATAGAACTAGTCCAAAATCTGATAGTTGAAGGAAAGACAATTAAAATCTAGTAGAAGTAAAATGGATGAGCTGTCAGTCATTATGTTTGTTTCGTTTTCTGATCTGTATGTTTATCCTATAACTTTCTCCAATTTTGAATTTTTATTAATTTAAGACATGAGTTACGGTTCGTATTTCTAAATTTATACCTCTAATTTATTTCTATAATGTTACAGCAAAAAATGGAGTATATACATCCCTTGTAAAGAATGTCAGAGATGCTTTTGAAGGAAGTGTTTTGGTAAAAGTTAACTGCAAGGGATTGGATCCTAGTGATTACAAGAAAATAGGTGCCAAACTCAAGGTATCAACATAATAGGCTTTGTATATCAACTTGTTGCTTTTGCTCCCTGTTTGTTGTGTGGCTTGCGTTGTTATTTATTTTGTGTCTTACTAGTTATGGCCATAATAAACAATTTTGATGTCTTAAACAATTTTGATGTCTTAAACAATTTTGATACCTTTTCTGGGTATTAAGTCAATAAAACGAATTCAAAGTGTAGAAGGAAGTCATAAATGCTCAAAGGAAATGAGAAAAACATACTAGCTTTGGAGAGGAAAACATTAGATTCAATATGGTATTTGTTCAGGATCCAATATAAATCTTTATCTTATTCTATTCAGGGGTGAAAAGTTGGGCTTGTGATGCAATTTACTAAATTTGGTGGAAGCAGTTGGCAAGATGTCTATCTCTAATGGGAACCTTTTTTGGTTAAATCATATGGCTGGATGGAATTACTATAATTCCAATTTCAGAATAATGCAATTCAAAAGTTACATACCGAGAGGATTGCAATTCTTTTGAATGCCTTTCATTTGTTGGTATGAATCTACATATATTATTGCAAATGGAGAAAATGAAAGGAGTTTATTCATTGAACAGAAACAGGAGAGACTCTCCTCCAAGGCTTTTCTTTTCATCTGTTTTTAAACTTAGCAGCTGTTTGGTTCACCAAAATTCTTGAATGACTCCTTCCTACCTTTGTTCCTTGGAAGTGGGTTCTAGAAGGGAGGTTGAATAGAACCCTAGACTTTTCTTGCGATCAACTAGATTAGACTATCTAGTAGCAAAACAACAAAGAAGAGTTTTATACTGGTTCATGCAAACTCACGGACTATGTTCAGTTCTTCTTTAAGACAACTTTTTAAGAAGTTCCATTGATCAAACAATGAATACAATGAGTATACAAACCATTTCTGGTTATCACGAGTACACAAACACTACTAATTGTCACGAGCACACAAACCACTCTTGGTTATCCCATCTTAATCTATCCCTAAGACTGAGATCTCAAAACAAGTAACAAAGAACTCTAAAAAAGAGAGGACAATTTAAGCTCATAGGGTTTACTTCACAGTGAAGAAATACAAAGATTTAGCTCACCCACAAAAAACAATTAGCAAACATATGAATTCTAGAAAACTGTATACCTCTTATGTATTCTCCTCATTCATCTTGAATCCTTAATGTAGGTTCTTGAAGATGATTGTTGCTTCAATCTTGCTTCATTTGAATCCTTTACAAACAACCTTTATCATCTTCGTAGATTTTGCATTGCATCCCTTAACTTGTGTTGTTTGGAAGCTTTTATGGAAAGTCTGATGCCTTTTAATTCTTTCTTCTCTTCATATGGATATATTTCAAAATACATGTAATAAAAGCATATTACAGTATGATTGTAAATCGCAACGTGTTTTTTTTGTTTGTTTCCTTTTTTATGTTCTAATGTGAAAGTTGTAGAAAGTGAACTTTCTATATAAAAGCATTTTTGCATTTAATCATTTAAGGTGTATATGATATGACAAATTTACTAATCTTTGATTTATTTTATCTTTAGAAATCATTTGTCATTACAACTTCAGTTACATATCTGATTTAACCTTTAGCATTTAAGAGTTGATGATGCATCTAACTCTGGTGGTTACCACTGGATGTTCTAATGAACTTCAGATTGCACAAAACACATTATAAGGTTTATGTAACAAACACACACACACACACACACACACACATATATATATGTATATATTATATATATATATATATGTATGTATGTTTAGCTCGATTAGTGCTTGCTATTATCAATACTCTTTATAGAAAATTATAAGGATTAGACCGTCTGGGTTCCAAGAGTTCTCCCCTACTATTCATCTTATTTCCCTCTAATTAACTAACTTCCCTAACTACTCTGACTTTGCTCTATTCTTTCAATCAATATTCTCGTACCTTTGTCCTAACTAATAATACCAACCCTTAAAGTCTAAGGTTGCTCTTGTTGGAGATCCTACATTAATTAGAGATATAATCAAATTATAGTATTAGAGGATGCAAACATCAACTTGCAAATCAATTTTATGAGGTTGAATTATGATTAAAGTTCACTTTCTAAAGATAGTATCAAAGTCTATTTAAGTAAAGTTTGTTTGTGTCATCCGCTGTTAGACCACCAAGAAATATCCATTCCTACGCTTGAAATATCTAGTCATGATTAGGGATCAAAAGGCTTTCTTTGCTATGCATGAAGATGTTATTGTTGTGTTGTACTAGATTGGTCATGGTAAGAAAAGAACCATGACTACCACACCACAAAAGCTAGCTATTGTAATTGGAGGACCCCAAGTGATAGCTTGAAACCTCCATGGATTGGCTTGATTCTTGACTTGTTGGAGAGATTGGCAGAAGCAATGAAGAATGGAGGTTAAGGAGGAGTTGCAAAGAACCCTTGGCTCCTAGGAGTGATGTGAGGAGTGTGGAGAGTGATAGGTTTGGCCTAATCACTTGAAGAAAATGAAAGAGATCAAAGAGGTGTCTACCCTTGAGAGAGGAGGCAAGGAGAGATTTGCTTGCAATATGGGCAGCATAACTCTAATATATTTTGATCTGAATTTTCAAGAGCCAAACACCTCCATTTATTGGTATAGGTCCGACCAAGAATTACAAGCAGAAGGGTGGGGAATTTTGACATCAAATGGTTTCAAAAGTGGCACCTAAAGCTAGTCACACTTGCCTTGTGAGGATGTGTGATCCGTGTGAACAATCTAGGTTAATGACTGACCTAGGGTTTACCATGGGTGTAATTGAGCCCAATTATACCCTAGATATGTTTAGAAAACCTAACCCTAACCCTAGTTTACTTAAGGTCAAATACAAACCAAAAATCTATACTACTTTTGAACAAGATATTTTAAATCCTATTCTAGCTTATACCACTAGGTTATGGCTCCTTCAAACATGTATAAGAGTATGTCTCTACTTGAAGTAGTTGAGTCCCATTCTTGTATTCTTCTGGCCATTGCCCTAGTGGTTGGTCCTTTGCTGGGGTCTCTGCCATCACCAAGCCTTATAAACCCCTCACTAGAATCTTATACTTCCAATGAGAGTCTCTGGCTCCATGCCTTGCAATTAGATTATAAGTTAATTTTCCACCATGTGGGCCATTTATACGCTAGCCCTTTGACTAGTCCTTGGCAAATGCAATGATAATATTTTGAATTATTTTTCTGTTTTTGAAGTTTTATATGCATATATTATTAATTATGCAATATATATATATATGTATATATTTATATAGACATATATGAATATTAAATATTAATTAGTGGTTATCATGCTATCCGCCATACCACTTTTAGAATCAACTGCTATCCACTATCTAGAAATGACAACTATGGTTAGAACTACATAAAATTTAGTTATTGTAATTGGAGAGCTTATACCTTTGTAAACCCCACACTAAAATCTCATACTTCCAATGTGGGACTTAGGTCCTATACCTTGTAAACAGTGGGGTGGTGGACATATCAGGTGATGATTATTTGGGTGCCAATGGAGAGGGGGAAGTGATTAAGGATAGAGGGAGTCACATTTGGTGTCAAATGAAGTTTGGAAGTGGTTGTGGTGAGTCCAGTAGTTTGAGGTGGTTATCAATCTAGGTTTGTAAGGCATCTAGTTGAGTAGCAATAGCTTTGAGGTGATCTTTTAGGGTGGTAAATGTGGGTGTGGAAGGAGAGTGAGCTGATGAAAGAACCAATTGATAGAGTGCTAAAAGCTACATACTTTAACATACCTAAGACTATCATTAGAGGCTTTGATGAAAAGATGAAAAGGCTATTGAAAAGATAAAGAGAAAAGAGCAATATGCGAGGAGAAAAGTCCCACAAACTTATTATCTCATAGTTTTGGATTGAAGGTGGTGTCATAATTTGACTGCAAGCAAGACCACAAGCTGGATCACTATTCAAGTATATGGTGTATAGATCAGCAAGCCCTTCTGGCACCTCCCATGAAACTGACTAGCCAGCAAGTCATTGAGTGAAGAAATCACTCCCTTGCGATTTCTGTATATGTAGAGACACTCCCTGAACGAGCAAGTTGGACAGTCTACTTTTTGCAAGCTCGGGAAAAACTTGTCTTGCTTTCTCTTTGTTAATGTTGAGATCTGATGGGATTTTTTCATATACCTCCTCGTCATCAAACTCTCCCATACCAGATGAATCAATATCATCAACAGTTTTTTTTGAAGAGGATCTCTCTCTAGTTCAGATATCATACTGTCTAATTCAACATCGGCTTCCTTAAGTTCCCTTATGTGCTTCATATTGATCCTACCTTGGGTTACAGCAGTCCTGATTATTTTCCGAGGTTATTCTTGAGGTAAGCGTACTTGCTTCTGGAGGTTACTAAGCTGCTCCTGCTCCACCCTGGCCTTTGTATACTGTCCATCAGCTAAAATGATCTCAGCTTGTTGCCTAAAAGCTTGCTCAGCTAGACCTCTGTGCACTTCCACTATTTCATTACCACTCAATCTCAGGATACCACTCAATCATCCTTCTTTGTAGTGATCTGAGCACCAAATGGATCCCTTGTCACTTCACCTGTTAGACAGAAAAGTAAGTATTTCTTGTAAAGATCAGTCCTATCCCTTTCAGGAAGATCATCTTTAAGAGTAATTTCTGTCTGGCCAGGCTTGCCCAACTTTTCCGTAAGATCTTCATTCGATCTTATTTTCTTGAGAGTCTGAAGTGACTCCCATTCGCCATCCTCTCTTTGTGTAATGTCCTCTTCCTTCACAGGTTCTTCAGTTGAAATCTCACTTGGCTCTCCTGTAATATCCTCCACCACCAACTTAGTTACAACTAAGGTGTTGGCTATCATCTTCTTTAGTTCTTTTGCAGACTCTGTACGATTTCCAGCTGCTTGGGCACAATTTATGTAATTAATAAATATCTTACTTACTTGCAATAGACTTAGCAACCTCCCTAATAATTCGCAGGTCCTGTGCTGCTTTTCTTACTGCTTTCTGGATTTCAGCATCAGATCCTTCAACCCCTAGTGGAATCATCCTTGACAACCTTTTCAAACAAACTGCCACAGATATCTGAATGAGCTACTTCAACAATCTGTTGAGGTATGTAGAGCATTCTTCACCCAGTCCAAACCATACTTATCCAAGCCGGTCCCCAAGATCAACGCATACCAGTTGTCCATTTTTATTTATCAGTAATTGTATGTGCAGAAGGCATAATTTTAGTCATATGTAAATCAACGTATTTGTAGAACATGAGCAAGAAAAACTATCAGTTGATAAACTGATAAAAGATAGTACCTAAAAAATAGGTTAAAACAGATTTATCCTATTAGTCAACATGATTTTTATTTAAAATAAAACAGCATAAAGATCTAATAGATTCTATTGTTAATTAGTTCTAACAGTTATATCTTCAACAAAACCTATATATTAAATAAAATATTTAATGAATGACAACCTTACAAGTTTCTTTATCTATTTTTTAGAAATGTAAAATAAAATTAAATAATATTAAAGATACTATCTTAGGCAAGTCCAATAAAATCTCAGTCATTTAATCTTTTTTCTTTTGGGCTTCGAGCCCATTTTTCAGTGTCAGCTCTACACAAAATGAGGGACTTGTTACAATTTATTACTGCAACAAATTATGCATTTTCTTCAAAGTCTCTAATATCTTTGTTCATAATAATACAAGGTCACGTTCAGTTTAGGTATTGCCACAATAATTTGAAATAGAATCCTGTGCTGCATGCATTTTGATCGTCTTGTGTTGGCAGGATTTGGTTCCTTGTGTGCTGTTGTCTTTTGATGATGAACAGATACTGATATGGAGGGGCAAAGATTGGAAATCAAGGTACCACCAACCTGTTCCAGTTTTTGCACCTTCAAAAGCTGGTTTTACAGGGAATTCAGAAAGTTCAGGTACGTGTTACGGAAATTAAATTGGGTTGAACCATTTTGATTTTGAATGTCCTGTCCCAATTGAACTCTTTTATAATCAATAACGGTATGCATACATGTTTGTGTGTAATAATTATGAGATATTCTTAGGGAAGTGCAAGGAAAGTGCAAAAATGGGAGTACCCAATATAATCCTAAAACGGAAAAGAAAAGCTTACTGAAAGGAAAATTCAGAGATACAATTAATTAGCATCTTATGTTCACAATAGGGTGATTGTAAGCAATCCTGGCTCTTGAAAAGAAATGGTTTGTTCGTAAAACAGATTAGGAATTTAGGACATGCATTTAATGCAATTCCCCCGCTGATAAACACATTAGAAAGGCTTGGAGGTTTCATGAATTTTGTCGAAGCTAATTGCTTGTTTAGCTTTTATGTTACTGGGAAGCTTGTACAATTGTTTGGGCACCTTTATATAGGGATATTGTGAGGAAAATAAGGAAAGAAGTTTTACCGTTGCTTTATGTTTTTCAAACGAGACAAATTCCGTTCCACACGTGGAGATGCATATAATCTAATGAAGTTCGTTGAAATTCCTTATATAATACCTTCATTATGTTATTTTGTATGAGAAGGTAACTCATTTTACCCGGATGATTTTTCATTGCATTGAGATTAAGTCTCTAACTTATCCACGAAGTTGCAAATGTGAACCTTTGATGATAAACATACTATGTTGGTGGTCTTTTCCTTACCGCTCGTTGATTATTCAACTGCTGTCTGTTATACTGCTTCACATTCATACGTTCCTTTAATGTTTTAAAATATACTTACAATGTCAGCCTCCAAGAATTCTTACTTTCTTTCCTGTGCCATAGATGAATTATGCAACATCTTTGTCTGTTTGTTTGATATTGGTAAAATATCAGTTGAACATATGCCGAGCAACATTGTAATGTTTTGACAATGTTAATCAGGTGAGGCTGATGGCAACCAAACTGAGCATGGCGACAACAATGTAGTGAACACAAGCCCAAAAATGTTGTCTCTGTGGAAGCGTGCAATTGAGTCAAGCAAAGCTTTGTTGCTGGATGAATTTAATCTTGGTCCTGATTGTCTCTTGGAGAAGGTAGAGGAATTTGAGATTGCTTCACAGGCTTTGGAGCATTCCCATCCAGCATTTAGTTTGTCATTTAAAGAAAATGACTCAGAAGGTTCAGCTGCAAACTTTGAAAATATCTATTCTAGTGACGACTTTTCTGCTGAAGAGGACGATGAAAATGAGGATGAAGAAGATTATGATGACTACCATGATGAAGACGATGACTCCTATGTAGTGGACACATCAGCTCAACCCGGATCATTAGGTATTGATATGATTGTCAAAAAGCTAAAACAAAGACCATTTGAGTAAATACTTAATTCAAATTATAAATTACAATTTGAAGAGCATTTGTATTGAGCAAAATAGCAGGCATGAAATGTAAATTGAGTAAAAAAAGAAATTAGTTATCTCATCCCTAAATAACTAGGTATGATTAAAAAAAAATGAAATTGCGTGAAAAAAAATGTTATTAGATTTAGTTTTAAGAGACTAAATTGTTCTTAAATATAATTTTTAAACTTAACTATAATTTATGGAATTGAAAATATATTTTAAAATAACATATTTATTGATAATAATTTAAATAATTGAAGTAATTAAAAATTAATTCAGAGTAGTTCAATTTGATTAAATTTATTAAACTATATACTTTGGATTAATTCATCTAAATCAATCATTTATAGAATTCTGTTAAAAGCTTTTTTCTTATAAAAAAACACATACATTTTGTCAATGTCATACTTCAAGATTTCTGGCTAAAAAATTGAAAGCCTTTTTCTTATAAAAGAAAACACATGAGAGCGCATAAAAAAGTTGTAAAAGAGTGTACTTTTACGCATTTTAAATGTGAGAATAGAAATGTAAATGAATTTCTAGATGTGAATTATTTAAACTTTTATTGGGTTAAATATTTTATTAACCTCTTTGAATAAGAATGTTCTTTGGTAAGATGAAATAAGTAATTTAATATTGTACATACATGTATATGAATTCTATCATTTTTTTTTATCAGCATATGAATTCTATCGTTTTTTTTATCAGCATATGAATTCTGTCGTAGACAATTAACATTTAGATAAGAAAATGCATGGATATTGAAAACTTATTTACTATTTATACAACTAAATATACATTATAATTCTATTTACAAAATAGTACTGTTTAAAGAAATTGCAAACGCGATTTACAAACTTAGTTCAAAATAAAAAATGTTACATAATATTTTTTTTTAATTATTTTGATTTTAATTTATTGAAAATAGTGAATTTTGGCAAATTTTATTTCTCATTGGAATCTCTCAAAATTCTATGATTTATTAAATTTATTTATATGTAAATTCATTCATAACAAAATGAATCTGATCAAATTGATCCATTTAATTTCATAGAAGGATAATTATTTATTTATTATTTATTAAAATCTGATAAATTAACAAAGATAAAAACAATAATCTAATCAAAAAAATTTATGATTAAAAATTTCATAACTTTATATATATTTTTTAAAGTTTTCAAAACTATAAACGTTTACAAAAATTACTTTCGAAAACTTTTTAAAAAGTATAATTCTAAAATCTTATCCTTTTAATTTTAAAGAGTATTATTTTATGGACGAAATAGATATTCACCTATGAAAAAAAACTTATGAATGAGTAAATTGAATTGAATTTTTATTAAATGAACCAAATGAGGTTATATTTTCTTAAAGATCAAAATTGCATTCTGTCATTCAAAATTGATGTTCTGAACTAACCAAACTCAAACTCAAACTCACACAAGTGAATAAAGTAACAGGAACCAAGAATTTGGCACATCACATTCACAAACACGCAATGACTCAAAGATTCAATACAAAAACCTGAAGCTTCAAACTGAATTTAGCTTTATAAAAAGTATGAAATAATAGTTTTGTAGACATTGGTGTTAAAAGTGTATGCTGTTTTTGTCTTCTCTACTGCTGAACAAACCTCAACACAATATGCTCTTCTTATATAATCATCATCAAATTCCTTCTCTCTCTTTCATCAAAGAATAAAGCAAAGCATCTTCTGCACTCTAAATTTTACCTCTCAACACCTTTCTTTCTTCCCATCCGGAATCACGTAATGAACTTTTCGGACACTGGGATGAACCCATCTCAAGTAAGGAATCTACATTTTGTTGCCTTCTAAAAGTTCTTCACTTCATCAATCTTCTTATCTATCTCACCTTAGTTTATACTCATCCCACCTTACTTTCAAATTTCTGAACAACAATAATCATGTTATCATTACATTAATCTCTGAAGTAGCTGAAAGTACATTCTTTTCCAACCATCTGCTAGAGGTGATTACTTTCCTATATACACAATCCATCCTTTTCTCTTTGCATGCATATCCTCTCTTGGTCATGGCATTCATATCTTTCTTTATACATTTCCAATGTTGGTTATCTTTGTGATGTCTCTGCAGAATTTTTCAAGTTTTCATCCGTTTTATCTTGTTGTTGCAGTATTGTAGTTGGAACTGAGTGTTGTCAAAGGGTGGTCCAATGCATGAGCCTCCCACCACTGTGCTTAGTGTTGTGAGAAACTCATCAAGAAGAAACATTTATTTGTGAAGCAATTACACATAACTCATGAGTTTCTTATCCTGGCCTTCTAGCCATTCATGGCAACCCACCATGAGTTCAGTCAACACCACTACTTTAAGTTATTGGTTGAATTGGAGGTTCTTCTTTTGTGCTCTATGGATTTTAGTATCCATGGCTCTGGCATTTTTTTTAATATTCAAGTATGAAGGATTCAGTAAATCAAGATCAAACAGTGGAGAAAGTGAAGGAGAAGAAGCTGGATTATTACATGAGGATGAGGCATGGAACACCTGTCTCAAAGGAATTGATCCTTCATGGCTGCTAATTTATAGAGTAATTTGTTTTATTGTGCTTTTGGCTTTGCTCATTGCCACTGTGGCTGCAGATGGAGGAGGCATATTTTACTTCTACACTCAGTAAGTTACTTTAGTTAATCATATTCTATGTCTAACATTAACAATGTATGTAACAAAATCTGTCATCTCTAGTTTAAGTAATCATAATTAACAATTAATAGTGGTTATAGTTTAGAAAACTAAAACCAAATTTGAAAATTTTCGAACCCAAAAAGGGTCAAACTATTGATAGTTGTAATAAACTGTTGTTTTTATAAGTATTCTAATCTTATCTTTTTTTCTTGTGATGAACAGATGGACCTTTACATTGGTCACTATTTACTTTGGGGTAACTCTTATGAAAAATTGAAAATGCACTGAATATAGTTGTTGTTTTTTTCTCTTTGATTCGTATCTTATGTGATTCTGAAATTGATTTTCAGCTTGGATCATATTTCTCCTTATATGGATGTTCCCTGAAACAATATAAAATTGCGAGCAACATAGTGAATGGTGCTTCTTTAGATGCAGAAGTTGGCACTTACATTGTTCCCACTCATGATAGGAAAATTGCTTCTTTATGGGGTTACGTTTTTCAAATTATATTTCAGGTAATTGGGCTAGATATTTAACCTTCTTTTTCATTTTTTTTCCTGTCAAACAATTTATTAAAAACACTTTATTTTCGACTCATATTTCTTTCTTTCACTTATTTTATCTCTCTAGAACAACACCCTATTATTTAAGTAGGAAACAAAAGTTTCTTTGGACTGTTTCTTCCTGCACCTCCATATATTCTTCTGCCACCCTATACAAAACATAAAAATACTTTTTTATCTTTCTTATGTCATGTTCATATTTTGGATAACATAATTCAGAATGGTATTTTGGATTATATAATCTAGAAATCTATATTTGAGAGTAACTTCTAAATTATGTAATCCGGATACGCATTTGAAAAAAGGCTTCTGGATTATATAATCCGGAAACTAATCTCATATTAGAGAAGACTTATGGATTATGTAATCTGAAAACTAATCATGCATATGAAAAAAGACTTCCAAATTATGTAATCCAGAAGCTAATTACGAATTTGAAAAATAACTTCCGAATTATGTAATTCAAAATATTATATAGATACATTTTTGGACATACGAAAAATTTCTGGAAGTAAGAAAAGAACATATGGAGGTGCAAGAAGGAATAATGGTTTCTTTGTTGCGGGGCATCAAGCCCAGTCTTAAATTTTGTAAGTCAAATTCTTCGTCCCCATATCAATTTCAATTGCACCCAACTTGCCATTAAAAACGAAAATGACTTTAAAATGAAAAGAGATTAAGGATAAAAAAAATACATATGAAATATTTTTTTTGAATATATTTTTAGATTTGGATTTTCGGAATATATTTCTGAATTCCAGAAATTCTTTTTTAGAATGCATTTTTGAATTTGGATTTCTGGAACATATTTATGAATTTCAGAAATTTCTTTTCAGAATGTATTTTTTGATTTTGTATTTCAATTTTTTTTTTTGGAATATAATTTGGATTTTTAGAACACATTTTTGAATTCTAAAAAAAAAAATTTAGAATGCATTTTCAGATTTTGTGTTCTAAATTTTCTTTTTCAGAATGTATTTTTTGCATTTTGGATTTTCTTTTCCATAACGAAATTTTGACTTTTGAATTATATTTTTTGAATTCTGGATTTTCAAAATAAAATAGAAAGTATTTTGGAAAATTTGAAAGATGATAGGGTTGAAATTGATATAATGCAGGAAGAACTTGCCATTTTGTAAAGTTTCAATTTGGTCCATTCAATTCCTATTTTAGGTCTAAAATTATCACAAATGAGTATAGAAAAGAATTTATTTACCCTAATTTTATTAATCTTAATATATTCTAGTTTTCTTAGTCTTACTATAGTTGTAGGTGTAACCTAAATATCTTACTAGTTTTAGTGTAACATAGTAAAAGGACTTTACTTTTTTAGTTAGTTTATTTTACTTCCATTTCATTCATAAAAAGCAGTTTATAACCTAAATATCTTACTTTTAGTGTAACATAGTAAAAGTTAGTTAGTTTATTTTACTTCCATTTCATTCATAAAAACTAGTTTTGGAGTTCTAATAGTTCTTTCGCTACTGATATACTAAAACTAGTAAGATACCTAGGTTAGAGCTACTAATAAAATTAAGATAAATAAATTCTTCTTTTTGTTCTTTCATGATGATTTTAGACTTAAAATAGAAATTGAAAGAGTCAACTTGGACCTTTACAAAATTTAAGAGTAGATTTGATGAACCTGTGTAACATTTTTTCATAGCAGTTATAAAAGGAAAAAAAATCTTAAACCCTGCAAGCCCAGTGAGTTAATTCATTTGTGTTTGAGGGTAAAGGTATATTTTTCAATAGCATATTTTTCCTTAATTTTTAATACCTAAAAAAAGTGTTAGAAAGAAACTTGATACCTTAAAAACAAAAAATGTATGTTTTTTATTTGACAAGCAGAAATTTAGTTTTGGAAACTATAAGAGGAGAACTTAGAAGATTTGTTTATTGTTTTTCTTTAAGTGGGGATGAGATATGAATGCTAAAACAAATTTTGGTTTTCATTGTGTGGTTAATTTTTTTTTTCATTTTCTTTTAAATATATAGACTTGTGCAGGTGCTGTAGTGTTAACTGATTCAGTGTTCTGGTTCATCCTTTATCCTCTTCTGTCCTCCAGAGATTATAGTGTCGATTTTGTAAGTATAATCAACATTCTGCTTTCTCTCTCGTTTATCATATTTTCTGCGAAATCGTTCAAATATCATAAAAATGTTGGAGATTATTTGAACTTTCCACCTAGTTTCACGTAAAGATCATTACTTTTCGTTAAATACTAAACAAAAATAAAAATATTTTTTTACAAAATCATGAAATAAAAACAAATTTTAGAGAAAAAAAATAATTAATTGTTATAATGACTAAACTAGAGACTATTTTAAAGATTATAATTTTTTTAATTTTTAAATTAGTTTATATTATTATTAAACGGTTTCTAAATTGGTGTCTAATTAACAACCAAAGTTTTTCTACCAAATTTAGAATCTAAATAATTAGTAGCAAAAATCTTGATCGTTAATTAGACACCAACTTAAAAACTATTTAACAATAATATAAACTAATTTAGAAACTAAATTTTTTAGTCTGGAATGATCTCTTATTTAATCCTATAACAATTAATTAATTTTTTTTTTAAATTAGTTTATATCATGATTTTTTAGTGTTATATTAATTACATTAATTTTTTTTTTTATCGTGTTGGTTGTTTTAGTTGAAATACTTTATTTATGATGTAGCATATGGGGGAGAGAGATCAACGGGAATATGAGGGCAAATAAATAGTGGATATGTTTGCAGGATTTTATATTAAAATTAGTTTTTTCATGTATACATGTTAAAAATAAAGAAAAATTTATAACTTATACATTTAATTTTATTTATAAAAAAAATATTTTTTTAATTAAGAAGATGGTCCAAACATATAAAATGTTAAATTATAAATGTTAGTTTGGTTTTTCTTTGATCTGAAAATATTTGTTTTTTTTTTGTTATTTTGCAGTTGGTTTTATGTTTGCACTCAATTAATGCGCTTTTCCTCCTCGGTGACACATCATTAAATTGCATGGTGAGTTTTGGTTTTATACTCATATTTCTTTTATTTCAATCAAATCATTAAATTAATTTTACTCTTTCCTTTTTATATTTTAGGATTCAAAAATGTTCTATAAATATTTTTAATTTTCAGTAAAATATCAAAAGTTTTCTTTTAAATTTATCTTAAATAAAATCAAATTTCTAAGTATTTTTCAGCCACCCCTATTAATCACCCAATAATTATTAATACTTTTTAGGACAAAATTTAAACAAATTTTGTTTGTATCCTCTCTCTGGTTTGTGTTAGAGTTTGTATGAGCAATACGTATTTATATTTATGAATTATTGATTACACATATATGTGATTTAAAACTTTATATATATAAATGAAGAATAACACAACTATTTATTCTTAAAAAGTGCAGAGATTTCCAATGTTTCGATTTGCATATTTTGTCTTGTGGACGGCTACTTTTGTGATTTTTCAGTGGATCATCCACGTTTGCGTTTCACTTTGGTATAACCTTGTATCCCTTGTTTTATGAGTCATTTTTTAGTAACTTTGTGAGAATGGTTCCTTTCATAACTTAACAACCTTTGTAACAGGTGGCCTTATCCTTTCCTTGAGCTATCATCCCCATATGCACCCTTATGGTATGTTCTCAAACTCTATATATTTCTCACAATTGCTGAAATCATTCTCTTCTCATTGCTTCATAAAGTTTAACATATTTAACCAAAGAAGTAAGTTGAAAACAGTCAAGCTCAGGATGTTTAACTAATTTGGTGACTGGTGAAATTTTAATCCAAATGTGTAAAATTTTTTAAAATTATCAAAATTATTAAGTTATATTAAGATGTCACGATATTACTGTAAAAAAATCGTACTAAACTGACACGATTTTAGTGTATTTAAACTTATATGACTTATCCATTTTAATAATTTGTAAAAAATTATTCATTTCAATAATTAAAAGATAAAATTACACTACATTAGTAAAAACTCATCAAGTTCATAAGTCTACTTATAAGAAAAATAGACCCATCAAAACTATATTTACCAATTAGTAGTTAGTTGAAGTACAATACATACTTACTAGATTCTCTTTTTAAAAAAATCTCTAGTATAAACCTTACTTAAGGAAAAGAATAGACTTTAGACACTACCAAAAAATCATTAAATAGAAACCAATTTTTAGAAACCAAAATAATTAGTTGCAATAGTAATTAAATTAGAGACAATTTTAGAAACTAAAAAAAATGTTGGTTTCTAAATTAGTTTATATTATTGTTAAATAGTTTCTAAATTGGTATCTAATTAGCAACAAAGGTTTTAACTACCAATTATTTAGTTTCTAAATTTGGTAGCAAAACCTTTGTCGCTAATTAGATACCAATTTAGAAGTGGGTGTCTAAATTACACCTCTTCAAATGACAAAAATACCCTTTTACATTTCATAACCTCTATCATTTGAAAGGTGTAATTTGGAGCAATGCAAAAAAAAGTGGGTGTTAAAATAATATTTTTCAATTTAGAAACTATTTAACAATAATAGAAACTAATTTAGAAACCAATTTTTTTTAGTTTATAAAATTGTCTCTAATTTAGTTATTATTGTAACTAATTATTTTGGTATGTAAAAATTAGTTTTTATTTCATGATTTTCTTGTAGTGAGAACAAGAAACCATTATGGTGTAACATTGCATGTTCATTTTATTTGTTATTGAATACAAAATGCAGCCATAGTTGATATGAAATGAATGGAATGCATAAGGTGTAGTGTTGAAATTCAGGTACTTGGCTGTGGCTTTGATGCACTTTCCATGCTATGGCGTCTTTGTTTTAATAATAAGAATGAAGCACTTGTGGTTATCAAGATCATTTCCTGGCTCTTCCCGGTTTGAAAGGTGATGACAACACTTTCCATCATATTCAACTTGGATTGAGGGCTACCATTTTGCCAACCAAAAGTGATTTTGAAGATCAGAAATTAGATTATTCCAGCTGTTACGTAAATTCATCCTTCTCACTCTGACCCCTACAAATATTATGTGCATGTTGGATTTTAATTCTTTAACGTGTTTCTCTGGGTTAACTTAGAAGCATCTTTTTATAGCTTTTTACATCTTTTATAGCTTTTTAGCACATTATTTGAAATGTTGGTTTAAACATGTACAAAAAAAAGAGGGATAATATTGCATAATCATGAAGTTTGGAACACTTCTGGCTAGATCGCAATTCCCATGTGATATGTATAATATGAAAAAAATATATATATTTATTCCACTTCTGCTTTTTCAAGTAGAGAGTACAACATCTCTAAATAATCTCTAAATAAACTTTTAAAATTTACATTTGTCTCTTAGTAGCTTATGCTATAAATGACATCCAAAATTAGAATTATGTTATAAATGATATTTAAAACTAATATTACAAGTAATTATTCTTGGTCATTCAAATTTCTTTTTTGTTGAAGACAAAAAAAATGGTTTTGAGTTTAATGTTTAATAAATTCCTCCATTAAACTTAAATATTTATATCCTTCATTCCAATCTTCTCCTTCAAAAGTTTTCAAACATAATTGGTCATGACTTGTAACATGCATTACTTTTACTTCTCCATTCTTCTCATGTTTTCTAATAAAATGAAAAATGAGCATCAATTATGTTTATTCCTCTCATGATGAACTTGATTCTTTGCTAATTGAATAGTTGATTTGTTGTTAACTCGTATTTCAGTTGTCTCAAGTTTTTTTGCAAATTTAACTCACGTATTAAATTTCTTAGCCAAATCGTGTCACACGTACACTAAGATGTTGCAACATATTTTGTTTCTTGTATGTAACCTTTTACAACTAGGCATGCCTTGTATCTTTCAATCTTCCCTTGGGTATTAATCTTTTTCTTGTATACCCATTTTACACCTACTAGTTTATATCCTATTCACAACTCTACTAAGTCCCACATTTCATTTCTTTCAATTACTTTTATCTTTTCATCCATTGTAGCTTTCCATTTCTTGTCTCTTACTGTTTTCTCAAATGTAATGTTCTCTGACTCTGCTAATAAGCAAATCAAATGCACTTGATTAGTTGAGTCAAATAGATCTTGTAGGTTCCACATCTTAGGTTGGTGTGGCTCGTCTTCTTCATCATGATCTGGGAAAATTGTTGGAGTATTTATTAGTGTAATACTCAATGACTCTTCTTGTTTTATCGCCAATTTGGTTCTTCCAGTCCCATGCACTTTCTTCATTCACTCGTACGTCTCGACTCATAATCACATTTTTGTCAATTTCATCAAACAACTTAAAAGCCTTTGTATTCTCATCTTATCCGATAAACATATATTTCTTACTTTTATCAGTTTGGTTCTTCTTTGGTCGTGTGCATGCACATAGGCCACATTACCAAACAATTTAAGGTGTAATACAATTGGTTTATGGTCGCTCTAGGCTTCTTATGGTGTTTGATTCACAAATTTTGTATGCAAACATAGATTTTGCATATACACCACACATTGCACTGCTTCTGCCTAAAATTTTGGCATGTTTTTTTCTCTTCACCATTGATTCAACCATATCAAGTATCGTTCAATTTTTCCTTTCCGCAATGCCATTTCACAGAGGTGAATATGGTGTTGTCAAAAATCTTTTAATACCCTATTTTTTACAATAGTTTGTGAAAGCGGTTCACACGTATTCTTCGTCTCTTTTCAATCATAAAACCTTGATGCATAAATTGGTCGTGTTTTCCACCATCAAATGCTTCATATTTTCCTTTCAAAAAAAAAGTCTTCCTTGTATAATCGTCAATGAAAATAATGAAATACTTATTCTCACTAAAAGACTTGGGAATGATTGTGATAGCTTGAAACCTTCATGGGTTGGCTTGGTTTTTGGCTTAATGGAGATATTGGCGGAACCAATGAAGAATGGAGGTCAAGGAGGAGCTGCAAAGAGCCATTGGCATAATCAGTTGAAGAATTAAGAAAGAGATCAAAGAAGAAGTCTACTCAAGAGATAAGAGACAAGAATAGCTTTGTTAGGAAGCTGGTAGCATAACTCTATGTATTTTTTATCTGAATTTTCAAGAGCCATGTACCTCCATTTATATTTGAAGGGTTTGCCAAGGGTTACAAAGAAATGGGTGGGAAAATTTGAAATTAAAACATTCAAAAGTGGCGCCTATTCTAAGTGGCTAGTGTGAAGGTGTGTGTTCCATGTGACTAATCTAGGTCTAATGAACGACCTAGGGTTTAATATGGGCTAGGTAGGTTTAGAAACCCTAATCCTAGTTTACTTAAGGTCAAATAAAAGACAAAAATCTACACTACTTTTGCACAATAAATTTTAAATCCTATTCTAGGTTATACGACTAGGCTATGACTCCTTCAAACATGTATAAGAGAAAGTCTGTGCTTGGAGTACTTGATTCCCATTCCTCTTGAATTCTTCTGACCATTGCCCTAGTGGTTGATCTTTGTTGAGGGCTCTGCCATCATCCCCCCCGAAGAGGATTTGTCCTCAAATCAATAGTTTATGCCTCATCATTTGTGCTACCTACAAAAGGTGTTAGATCAATAACATTTTAAGTAACATATACTCCATATTCCTCAGGCAGATCTAACTAATATGTATTGTTATTTATTCTTTTTAGGATTTGAAAAGGACCATCTGATGGAAACTGTCCAGCCTCACACAACCATACAATAATTAAGGAGGATGAAGACCTAGAGGTTGTTTATTGATTTAATTGCAAATATGGGTCTAAATTGGGTTTTTGTTTATTTTGTAGGCCCAATCAAGAGGACAACTCTAGGGTGAAGGAATGTACAAACATATCCAAAAAGCCCTTCAAGTCATCAAAACATAAACTAGAGCTTTGGTTAGAAGAACACAAGAAGACTGAGTTTTTGTTGACTAGTCAACATTATTTTTGGGCCAAGCTTTTAAAGTTGTTTAGGATTTTATGGGCCATGTATTGGGCCTAGTAGAATAAAATAATTGGACCAAATATTTGGGCCAAGTAGTATAGGTTTTTGGGCTTGTATTTGGGCCAATAGTAAAATATGACTAGTTAGGGTAACAATTAGGCTTCTTTCAGCCCAATGTAACCCTAACACAGTGTTTGTTTCCGGGTGCCAACAATGAGGAGGGAGGGGCGAGCAGGTATGATTTACGTTTGGATCGATTTATTTGAAGGCGCGGGCGAAGATGGATGAGCGGAGGGGGCAATTTTTCTCCTCCTCACAAAACTGAGGAGATTTGGCAAAGACCATTGAGATAGACTTTTACTCTCCTATCCTTTGTGCACATGTGAATGAATTTACTGTGGTGCAGTTCTGAGCCAATGAGTTTTCTTTTCATTAGACTCTTCGGTGCTACTTGCAGAAGAATCTTCACCAAAATGGTAGACCCGTGAATCTGAAACTAAAGCTGTGTTTGCTATAAATGAGATGAGGGATGAGGTTTGATTGTTGTGTTGTGCCCAGAACAAGAAAACGAAAGAGAATTGGTTTGAAGAAGGTAAAACTCACTGTTTTGGCACACTGATTTCTCTCCATCCTTTTCCAAAATTGATTTTCGTGTCATTGTAAAAGCTGTAGAATCAATTTTCTTATCTCTTACATGCTATAGAATCGATTTTCCAATGTTTGTGTATGCTATAGAATCGATTTTCCATATTGTTGAATGGTACAAAATCGATTTTAAATTTTTCCAAAAGATGCAGAATCGATTCTCTACATAGAAGTGATTTGGGAGAATCGATTTTGTGGTTTTTGAAGGTAGAAGGAGAATCGATTCTCCCTTGGGTGAGAAAAATGTTGGATTCTTTTATGTATTTTTTTTATTTTTCCACATTCTCTTCATTACATTGCTTCTTCTTCTTCTTTTCGGTACATCTTCTTTGCAGTGCTTCTTCTTGTGCTCTTCACCTTCAAGTAAGTTTTTATTTATTTTTTTCTAAATATATTTCCAGTTTAGTTTATGATGTGCTATTACTTTTTTAATTTTTAAAAATATATTCACATTTATTTTGTATATATTTACTGTTATTATTTTTAGTAAATATATTTATATTCTGTTATGTGTTTATTGTTTAGTTTATTTTGTCGTTTATCGTTTTTGTTTGCAGATTTTTATGAATGTAGTTATTTTTTATTATTATGTGGTTATGTTTTTTATTTTTCTGAATGTATTTATTTTTTATTATTATTATGTGTTTATTGATTTTACAGTTTTTATTATTATGTTTACTGTGTAGTTTTTTATTTTATGATTTTACTGTTTTTATTTTTTATATTATTAGGTGTTTAATTTTTTAATTTTTTTTTATTGTTACGTCTTTTTATGTTATGTGTTTTTTTTAGATGTTTATTATTTTTAATTTTAATAATTGTTGTTTACAGTTTTTTTAGGTATTTACTGTTTTGTTTATTTTTTATGTATTTATCATTTTTAATTTTTATAAATGTATTTAAAATTCTCTATGTGTTTATTGTTTTTAAATTTTAAAAATTTATTTATATTTTCTTCTTCTTATTTTTTTACTGTTTTTATATTTTTTATTATTTTGTGTTTACTGTTTAGTTTTTTTATTTTTATTTTTTTTAATTTTATAAATATATATATATATTTATTATGTCTTTATTGTTTTTATTTTTTTTATTAACAAGATACTGTTTAATTTTTTTTATATCTTTACTGTTTTTAATCTTAATAATTGAATTTGCATTTTTTTAGATTTTTACTCTGTTGTTTATTTTTTTACGTATGTACTGTTTTCAACTTTTATAAATATATTTAGACTTTTATTTGTTTTTTTATTATGTGTTTACTGTTTTTAATATTTATAAATGTATTTACATTTTTTTATTATGTGTATACAATTTTATTTATTTTTATAAATGTATTTATATTCTTTTATATTATGTGTTTACTGCTTTTATATTTTTTATTATTTGTTTAATGCTTTTATATTTTTTATTATTATGTCTTTACTGTTTAATTTTTTATTTTATGTATTTACTGTTTTTAATTTTTACAATTATATTTATATTTTTTT